>Ga0214216_1000036_pt1 | contig 58890 bp, 61 predicted proteins | sample TroBogypolimnion_12_FD_153054 | JGI IMG/M metagenome (GOLD analysis project Ga0214216, IMG submission 153054) | Freshwater microbial communities from Trout Bog Lake, WI - 27JUN2007 hypolimnion | ecosystem: Environmental > Aquatic > Freshwater > Lake > Hypolimnion/Profundal zone | place: Trout... | reverse complement strand
ACTGCTGATACTTTGTGCATTGAGGTTGCTCAAACCTGAGCGTTTTAAGCGCTGGCCTAAGCTGTGCAATCGCTTCTCTGACACATCAAATGCATAGAGACGTCCTGTGTTACGCATCAACGCACCTATGGCTAAAGTTTTACCGCCAGCACCAGCACAAAAGTCTGCCACCATCATGCCACGTTTGGCCGCAACCAAATGCGCCAAAATCTGACTGCCTTCATCTTGCACTTCAACTTTACCTTCTGTGAAAAGCACATGGCGGCTAATATTTAAACGTAGCGGCATACGCAAACCAATTGGTGAATAAGGGGTTTTGCTAATGTTAGATTCACCCGTCGTGTTCTCAGCAACGAATTTAGCCAGCACCTCGTCGCGCGTTCCTTTGATGGTATTGACGCGAAGATCTAGCGTAGCTGACTCATGCATACTGCGAGCAATAGTTAATGCCTCTGCCTCACCGTATTGCGCTACTAATTTTTCCCATAACCAGTCTCGAACATCGGCTTGCACCGCTAATGGCAAGTTTTCGGTTGATTTAGCTTTAATCGTATGTGCCCACTCTATTTGCTGTTCGCTTAACATTGGGGTCATTTCGCGGATACTCATACCTTGTATACGTAACATCCACGCCAATACCAGCTTACGTGCATCATCAGGGTCGTTATCATCATTTGCGGTCACTGCACTTAAAAAGCGTAAGCGGCGCAATACGCCGTAAACACTTTCGGCAACAAAAGCACGTTCTTTAGTACCTAGATCACGATTATTGCGAAAAAATTCACTTAATTTCACATCTGCTGGGCTATTAAACTCAAGTAGATTAGAAAGCATTACTGAAGCCTGGCGAATTAAATTGGGGGTCATGTTATTTCTCTTTATTGGTTTGGTCAGGCATCTAAACGCTTAGATGCCCACTAGCATTGGTCTATGGTGTTGGCGTAGCTGGCTTCTCTGTTTTTAAGCTGGTAATTAACAGCTCATAGACTTTGCCTTCTTTTTCCGTTTTGCGTATTTTAACAGGTACATGCTGATAATCTAAGGCCAGCCACAATTCAGTTTTATCGTCACCTTCAGCGGAGCGGCGTAAAATATGGAAAGTGTTTAAATTTCCCATTTTGGTCGGCACTATTTCTTCGCCTTCAAAGCTGTAATCATAAATCCCAAGCTTCTTGCCATTAGTCACAGTAATTTGCATATTTTGTAGCGGTGCTACAAACATAAACTGGTACATAAAACTGAGCAAGTCCTGCGCGCCCTCTGGCAAGTCCACTAGCCTGTCTTCACTAGCGCTATGCAATCTTAGTTTTTGATTTGGCCAATCAAAATCGGCGCTAAAGGTTTTATTCTTTTTGCTGCCAAATTGATATAAATAGTGCTGTGGCTGTAAGCCGCTTCTAACAATCATACCTTCACTGGTTTGCAGTAAATTAGGTATAAACAAAGAAGCTAAACCGCTAGCTTCAATCACGCTGCGCAATTGATAGTGTGCGCCATCTGGCAGTAATTGATACTCCATCGCCGCTTTACCTGCTGCGCCACTGTCAAATTTAGCAGCCACATCAGTGCGCACATCATACTTAGCCTCTACATAGTGATAGGCGTTAGCATTAATCGCCTCCTCCTCAATGTCAGGTTGTATTATTGGCATTTCCTCTAATCCATTGCTTGCTGCTGGCGTATCAATGGGTAAACTAGTAGCTTCAGACTGTGGGGCAAGGCGCGGCTGTAGAGAAGGTGCAGGCTTTGCTAATACTTTTCTCTTGGCCTGAGGTTTAACGACAGGTTTAGGTGGGGGAGATTTCGCTGGTGGTGCAACCAGCTGCGCCTTAATGACCAGCGGCTCACTTCTAAGATCGTCTAAATTAAAATAAAACCGAGCAATTAAAGTAAGGTGCAATAATGCGGATAATAACAGTGCTACCGCTAACCAACGGTAACCAGTGCGCTGCCATAAAAGTTTAAACTTACTCCACATGGAGCTCTGTTAAAGTTTGTTCGATTTTGGCGCCACTGTCTTCCACCATCAAAATGCGCACTGGCACATAATAATGCTCGGTAGCTAACCACAAATCTTTGCTTTCCGTTTTGTTTGGTTCCAACTGCTGTTGCAGATGAAGGGCTTTGTATGAAACCCCATTGGATTCAATCACATCAGTCTCAGCATGGATTTTATATTGATATTGATTCAGCTTTTTACCAGTAGTGAGCGTCACAGTAATAGCCTCCTTAAGAGGCGCTGGTAAAAACATAAATTGATAGGCATAACTAGCCAAGTCTTGCGTACCTTCTGTCAACGCCTCTTGTTTAGTTACTCCTTTTACCATCATCTGCAAGCTATTTTTAGACCAGTCAAAGTCTGCTAACAGTGCTTTTTTAGGATTATCGCCTTGCTGTAATTCAAAATGATCTGGCTTTAAACCTAGACTGGTGACCGAACCAACACTAGTGAGCTTACGCTCTCCAAATAATGCATAGACGCCGATCCCCTTGGTAATACTTTCCACTTTATAGGTATTGCCTGTAATGATTAACTGCTCATACACTTTGGCAAAAGGCAGACCGTTTCGGGTAGCCTCATAATTAGCTTGAATAAGCTTAGGCGTGATTGGTTGTGCTACTGCAACACCAACAGAAAATAAACATAGGATAAAACTTAAAATTCTAATGTAACTTGTCACGGTAACTCCTCAATAAAAACCCATCAGTCGTTAACGCGCCAAGTTTTTGTAGGACTTTAGACCACGAAAACTTAAATTAGTTTACGCAACGATAGTTGGTGCTTCGCCTGCCTGCTGCTCGCGGATAACACCGATTTCAAATACGGTTTCGCCAGCTTCTTGTAACAGTTTTTGTGCTGCTATTGCATGCTCTTTGGCCACAATCACTGCCATGCCGATACCGCAGTTAAATGTTTTATACATTTCAAGATCAACCACATTGCCTTGCGCTTGCAACCAAGTAAATAAAGGCGGCATTGTCCAGCTACCCTTTTTGATAGCAGCCGTTAAGCCTGCCGGTAATACACGTGGAATGTTTTCGGTAATTCCACCGCCAGTAATATGTGCCATACCCTTCACTGGTAAAGACGCGATAAGCTTTAATAAGGGTTTAACATAAATACGAGTAGGCGCCATCACCACATCTTTAAATGGCTGCCCATGAAAATCAGATTCGAAGTCAATCCCAGATTGCGCAATCAGTTTGCGAATAAGTGAATAGCCATTTGAGTGTGCGCCGCTAGACGCCAATCCCAAGACGACATCGCCACTAGCAATTGTCGTACCATTAATAATGAGTTCTTTATCCACACAACCTACAGCAAAACCAGCTAAATCATATTCGCCTGCGGGGTACATGCCTGGCATTTCTGCAGTTTCACCCCCAACCAAAGCGCAACCAGATTGCTCACAACCCTCGGCAATACCCTTAATCACTAATGCAGCGGTGCCGACTTCCAACTTACCGCAAGCAAAATAATCTAAGAAAAATAAAGGTTCAGCACCTTGCACCAAAATATCATTAACGCTCATGGCGACCAAATCAATGCCAACAGTATCATGTTTATTGAGTTCAAAAGCCAACTTCAGCTTGGTGCCTACACCGTCGGTGCCAGACACTAGCACAGGCTGTTTGAATTTTTTAGGCATTTCAAATAGCGAGCCAAAGCCACCGATTCCGGCTAATACTTCTGGACGCATAGTGCGTTTTGCAAATGGTTTAATTTGCTCAATTAGTGCATCGCCAGCCTCAATATCAACGCCAGCATCGCGATAACTCATAGCGTTTTGTGGAGGGTTTTTAACTGAATTTTCAGAATTCAAGATGCGGACTCGCTTTCTACAATATAATTTGCTGTGTTCAATTCGTAATTTTAACTTAAATGGCACTAAAACAAGACAATCTTACAAGCAAATTTAGTGGATGGCTTATTGTAGCCACACTATTAGTGCTCATCTATCTGTTAAGCCCTATCCTTGCACCATTTTTAGCCGCAGCCATTCTTGCTTATATATGCAATCCAATAGTTGATAGCATCGAAAATTGGTCTCTGGGGATAATCCGCTTTGGTCGCACTACTGCTAGTTTAATCATGACCTTAGTCGTAATTATTGCTGTGTTATTACTACTACTTATCGTACTGCCCTTGTTACAAAAAGAGCTGATGATGGTTGTGGAGCGGCTGCCGATTTATACGACCTACCTAAAGCTTCATCTTGACCCTTGGCTAATGCAAAACTTTGGCATTACGCTTGAATTTAATACCGAAAAACTACAAAACATACTTAGTGAAAACTGGAAATCTGCCGGCGGACTGATGGGTAGTATGCTACTCACACTAAGTAGCCATGGAATGACCATTATTGCTTGGCTACTCAATATACTGCTAGTGCCCTTGGTGCTGTTTTACTTTTTACGCGATTGGCACCACTTGCTGACTTCAATCGGCGAACTGGTCCCACGAAAAATGTTTGTTACCACCAAAAAAATCGCCACCGACATTGATGCCGTGCTATCAGCATTTTTACGCGGGCAATTGACGGTAATGTTACTGATGAGCGTGTTCTATGCCACAGGTCTTAAGTTAGCTGGTTTAGATTTGGCATTACCTATTGGCATACTCGCTGGCGCGCTTGGTTTTGTGCCATATCTGGGCATAGGATTGGGTATATTGCTAGCCACTATTTCCGGCCTACTTGAATTTAATACACTCAGCCAGTTCACCCCTATTGTGGTGGTATTCAGTTTAGGTCAGCTATTAGAAAGCATGTGGCTGACGCCAAACCTAGTGGGAGACCGTATCGGTCTGCATCCTGTCGCCGTCATTTTTTCCTTATTAGCTTGTGGACAACTATTTGGTTTTACCGGCGTATTGCTAGCACTTCCATCTTCTGCCGCTATCGCAGTAGCCTTGCGCCATCTTCGCCGTCACTACTTTGATGGCAATTTATACCAATAGCGCTATGAGACAATTACTGCTCGATATACAGCCCCCTGCTTCACCTAGCTTCGACAACTTTGTTGTCGGTCTAAATGCTGAAGCTATACAACAATTACAAAACATGTGCTCCACTCAATCGAGTGATGCTGCACAGCATTTTATTTATATATGGGGTGGGGCGGGTAGCGGAAAATCCCACTTAATTTCTGCCTGCCAAGCAGCTAATCGCCTGGTAGTCTGTGTCGATGATGTGCAGTTGCTAGATGACGAGGCACAAATTGCATTATTTGATCTCTATAACCAAATACGCGATGGAAATGTGCATCTAGATGACCAACAGCTAGCACGCACTTTAATTGTAGCTGGCAACGCCGCACCGACACAACTCGGCCTGCGCGAAGACTTAGCCACACGCCTGGCTTGGGGTTTAAGTTATCAATTGCAGCCACTTAGTGACGAAGAAAAGGCCTTAGCACTGTTAAGCCATGCAGAGTCACGTGGGATGCGATTGCCAGTAGAGGTGATTGATTATTGCTTACGTTATTTACGCCGCGATCTACCTACCTTAATCGCAACCATTAACGCTTTAGATCAGTGGTCACTGACCACAAAAAAACCAGTCACTGTTCCGATGTTACGACAGTTACTGCAGCTCAACTTAGAGATTTAACTCCACAATCTAAACACGGTTAGCCGCAAAACTGGTTTGCGGCTAACCCCTAAGCGCAAGATGGGTTATTATTGCGACAGCAAGCCAACCACATCTAGATAAATTAAACATGATTAGAATCACCGAAATTAAATTGCCCCTTGATCACCCACCTAGCGCCATTGTGGCCGCCGTGATCAAAAAATTGGGCATTAACGCCACCGACTTGGTTGAATACTCAATTTTTAAGCGCGGTGTGGATGCGCGTAAAGCGGATGCTATTTTGCTAGCTTATACGCTAGATGTAACGGTTAAAGGTGAAACCAAAGTTTTAGCGAAGCTTAAAAAAGACCCGCATGTAAAACTGGCGCCGGACACTTCTTATCATTTTGTCGCCCAAGCACCTACAGATTTAAAAACCAGACCTATCGTGGTTGGTCTAGGCCCATCTGGCCTATTCGCTGCATTGGTGTTGGCGCAATCAGGCTTTAAACCATTAGTTCTAGAGCGCGGCAAAGCTGTACGCGAGCGCACTAAAGATACTTTTAACTTTTGGCGGAAAGGTGAACTTAATGCCGAATCTAATGTGCAGTATGGTGAAGGTGGCGCAGGTACATTCTCTGATGGCAAGCTCTACAGCCAAATTAAAGATCCCAAACATTACGGACGCAAGGTATTAAACGAATTCGTGCAAGCCGGCGCACCTGAAGAAATTCTGTATGTTAGCCACCCACATATCGGTACTTTTAGATTAGTGGGTATGGTTGAAAAAATGCGTGAAACCATCATTGCACTTGGAGGCGAAATTCGCTTTCAAAGCAAGGTTGACGATATTGAAATTAAGGATGGCCAAGTGCAAGCAGTTACCCTTGCGAGTGGCGAGCGCATTCCCACCCATCATTTAGTATTAGCGGTTGGCCACAGCGCGCGCGATACTTTTGAAATGATTCATAAACGCGGTGTTTATATTGAAGCTAAACCTTTTTCTATCGGCTTTAGAATTGAGCATCCGCAGTCACTGATAGACGCAGCACGCCACGGGCCCAATGCGCAGCACCCTATTTTAGGTGCTGCCGATTACAAGCTAGTGCATCACGCCAGCAATGGTCGCAGTGTTTATAGTTTTTGTATGTGTCCAGGTGGCACAGTAGTGGCTTCAGCTTCTGAACCCGGTTGTGTGGTCACCAACGGTATGAGCCAATATTCACGCAACGAACGTAATGCCAATGCTGGCATCGTCGTTGGTATTACGCCTGAAGTTGATTTTCCAGGCGACCCACTGGCTGGAATCACATTACAACGGAAATTAGAAAGCCAAGCCTATGTATTAGGTGGCAGCACATACCAAGCTCCAGGGCAATTGATTGGTGATTTTTTATCCAATAGAGCTTCTACCGAGTTTGGTGAAGTTACGCCTTCCTATACCCCAGGCGTGCATCTGACTAACTTAGAAACCGCCTTACCTGAATATGCAATCACAGCGATCCGGGAAGCGATTCCGGAGTTTGCCAAACAGATCAAAGGTTTTGATTTAGCTGACGGTATTTTAACGGGTGTGGAAACGCGCACTTCTTCACCTATACGTATCAAACGCAATGATGATAATTTACAAAGCATCAATACAAAAGGCTTATATCCAACCGGAGAAGGTGCAGGTTATGCTGGGGGAATTTTGTCTGCTGGAGTCGATGGCATACGTGTGGCTGAAGCTGTGGCTTTAAGTATGGTTAAATAAAACTTAAAGGAATACGCACAGCCCAGCAACGTTTATGAAGATAGTTAGTGCTTACTTTCTGATTAAATAATCGAATGCTGATAGCGCTGACTTAGCGCCATCACCCATGGCAATTATAATTTGCTTATAGGGGACAGTCGTCGCATCTCCTGCCGCAAAAACACCAGGCAACGAAGTTTGCCCGTGATCATTCACCATAATTTCACCATACTTACTCAAGTCGATATTGCTGCTTTTTAGCCAGTCCGTATTCGGCAATAAACCAATCTGTACGAACACCCCTTCTAATGCTATGGTATGTAATTCATTGCTAACGCGATCTTTGTAAATAAGTGCATTTACTTTCTGATCTACCCCAGTAACTTCTGTAGTCTGCGCATTCAGCAACACCGTCACATTCTTGAGACTATGTAGCTTATTAACTAAAATAGCATCTGCGCGCAACTCAGAATCAAACTGCAATAAAGTGACATGATTCACAAACCCTGCCAAGTCGATGGCGGCTTCTACGCCTGAGTTACCACCGCCGACAACGGCAATATTCTTGCCCTTAAATAGCGGGCCATCGCAATGTGGGCAATAAGCGACGCCTTTACCTCGATACTCTTTTTCACCTGGTACGTTCATTTCTTTCCAGCGAGCACCCGTGGCAATAATCACTGCTTTGCTTTTTAACGTGGCTCCATTTTCTAATGTAATTTCAATTAAATCATGGGTAGCTGCCGACGCTGGCACTAGGCTTGCCGCACGTTGTAAATGCATCACATCTACCTCGTAAGCTTTAACGTGTTCTTCCAGCGCTGCCACCAACTTGGGGCCTTCAGTTTCTTTAACCGAAATAAAGTTTTCTATGCCCATTGTATCCATTACTTGACCTCCAAAGCGGTCAGCAATAACGCCAGTTCTGATCCCTTTACGCGCTGCGTAAATAGCGGCTGATGCACCCGCTGGTCCACCGCCAACAATCAAAACATCGTAAGGTGCTTTGGCCGCTAGCTTTACCGCTTCCCTTGCCACCACGCCAGCATCCAACTTAGGTAAAATCTCATCCACGCCCATACGGCCTGCGCCAAACTCAAGGCCATTCATAAAGATGGTAGGCACAGCCATGATTTTGCGAGTATTCACCTCTTCTTGAAATAGTGATCCATCAATCATCGTATGCGTAATATTGGGGTTAATTACTGCCATTAAATTGAGTGCTTGAACTACCTCTGGGCAGTTGTGGCAGCTCAATGAGATATAGGTTTCAAAATTATATTTGCCATCAAGTGCAGCAATTTGTGCAATTTTTTCAGCTTCCAACTTCAATGGATGGCCACCAACCTGCAGCAAAGCCAATACTAATGACGTAAACTCATGGCCCATGGGAATGCCAGCAAAACGAATTTGTGCAACCTGACCAACACGACCAACTGTAAATGAAGGTTTTAGCTCTTCATCATCATGGCGCTCAATCAAATTAATCTTGGCAGATATGCTAGCAATCTCACGCAGCAACTCTAGCATTTCAAGGGATTTATCGCCGTCATTAACCGATGCGACCAATTCAATTGGCTGCACCAACTTTTCTAAATATGACGTTAATTGCGATTTAATATTGCTATCTAATGCCATGACTAACCTCTTGTATATTTCATGATTGATCTTGTGGATTTTTTTTACTGCTTAAGAAAAACCCCAAGCTTTTGGCTCGGGGTTAACTTGGTATATTGCGATTGCAACTAAAGATTTTCTAATAAAAAAACTTTAGATCTTGCCTACTAAATCTAATGAAGGCGCTAATGTTTCTGCACCTGGAGTCCAAGCGGCTGGACATACTTCACCTGGATGTGAAGCTACGTATTGTGCAGCTTGCGCTTTACGGATTAAATCTTGCGCTGAGCGACCTATACCAAGATCATTTACTTCCAAAGCTTTAATAATACCTTCTGGGTTAATCAAAAAAGTACCGCGCAATGCTAAGCCTTCTTCTTCAATCATCACTTCGAAGTTACGTGTAATGGCACCTGTTGGGTCGCCAATCATTGGGTATTTAATTTTACCAATAGTCTCTGATGTGTCATGCCACGCTTTGTGAGTAAAGTGCGTATCGGTAGATACAGCATAAATTTCTATACCCATCTTTTGGAATTCTGCGTAATGATCTGCTAAGTCGCCAAGTTCAGTTGGACACACAAATGTGAAGTCTGCTGGGTAAAATACTACAGCTGACCATTTGCCTTTTAGACTAGCTTCAGTCACTTCTACAAATTTTCCGCCATGGTATGCTTGTGCTTTAAACGGTTTTATTTCGGTATTCACTAAAGACATGATGTTTTTCCTTTTGATTGATGAAAGTAGTTTTAATTAAACTTAAGAATTGAATTATAAAGAAGCGCACTAGCTAAATCTAATACTTGATATCAATGATGGTGATAAATTTAACTTATCAATCATTAATGCGCGATCAAGCGCAGGCAGCTAGTCAATTAAACAGCGGTAACGGCGATATCCTGTGTGGCGGTTTCACCCACATTATCTAGCCAAGTGACAGAGACAATATCGCCCACTTTTGCGCCTTTAAGACGAAATGTGAGGTATGGATTTTTGGCGATACCCGTTCCCCATTGGGCTTCCAATACGGTTTTACCGTTAAGCGTAGCAGTTACCAATTGCACAAAATGTGCAGGTATTAATTGTCCAAAATCATCTTTTTTTCGCCCAGTTTCCATCGGGTGACTCATCAACACTTTAACTTCAACTAAACCACCCTTAAGCTGGGCGCGCATTTTCATATTGTCACTCATGTCAGCCGCATCCATTTTCTAAAACAATCACATTCTTGCTACGAGTAAAAAATTGTGCGCCCGCCTTCACTACCACTTTAATATCTGAAGTTTCGGCCATTTTAATTCGGGTCACCAAAGAGGGTTCCGTATCGACACTAAACTCAAAGTGTGCGATTAGCGGGGTAGGGTTTTTCTCTACCAAAATATAAATAGCGTCGGTATTGGCAAGATTGCTTTTAATTTCCACCTGCACCACTGCCCCATTTTCAGCACGATCGGGGGCAATAATCTGAATATCAGTGCTACTGATTTCATCATGAATGCCTAGTAATTTGGTAGCCTCTTTAATCTTAGTCGTTTCAAATGCAGGCTTGCTCCAAAGGGCAGCTAGTGCATTCAATGGCTCTAGCAGCAGTGCTGTTGCAGCGCCAAGTATTAATTTTAAAAAGTTTCTACGTTGCATTTTTAGCCTTTTTGTCATCACCTAGCATACGGCGCAACTCTTGTAACCGCGCCTCAACGATTGATTTTTGATAAAAATCACCATCATTGGCTTTTGAAGCCAACTCCATTTGCTCAATAGCGCGCATAAGATCGTACTTTCTATAATACGCCTCACCTAGTGCTTGATGGCTAAGCAACACCTTGTTTTGCAGCGTATACGACTTTGCTAACAAGTCGTATAACTTGGCATCGTCAGGATATAAACCTAACTTTTCTTTCACTAAGGAAATTGCATTTTCAGGCTGCTTAATCGCTACAAAATGTTCAGCATACCCATAAATCAAAGCCCGACTATCTGGAAATAACTTAAGCGCTGAAGCATATTCCTTCGCTGCCAATTGCGGATTATTTTCGGCCACTAATAGGTGGGCATTTAAATTTACAATCATTGCGTGTGGAGGTGCATTTTTCTTCAACCACGTCACTTGCTGCTCAGCTTGATTTAATGCATTTTTTCTTAAATATGCTATCGCCAAACCATAATGTTCAACGGCCTCATTGGTATAGACATGTTCCCGTATATTTTGTTCGAATACATCAATTGAGCTCTGCACCGAACCATTGCTTGCTTGCAGTTTGGCTCGCACATATTGAAACTCTAGACTATCGGTCACTTGACGATATGGCATTTGCTCGACGCGATTCGTCACATCTGCAATCCGTTCACTGGTCAATGGATGGGTGCGTAAGAAGCTCGGTGCACTACCCTCTGCAAAACGCGTACCACGTTGCAACGTGGTAAAGAAAGCGGGCATACCTCGTACATCAAAACCCCCACTATCCAGTATCTGTAGCCCTATTCGATCCGCTTCACTCTCATGCTCCCGCGTGTAATCCAGTTGGCTTTGCACCCCTACCGCAGACGCCGTGGTCAACGCGCCACTTGCCAGTTGAGGGTTAGCCCGTGCTACTAGCAGGGCTAAAGTAATGCCGGCGATATTTTTAAAGATGTCATATTTCTGCGAAGCTAACATACGCGCTAAATGGTGCTGCGTGACGTGACCTATTTCATGGCCCAATACGCTAGCTAGTTCAGATTCGCTATTAGCCGCCAATATTAATCCAGTATGGACCCCTATCACTCCACCTGGCATAGCAAAGGCATTAATAGTGTTATCTTGCACCACAAAAAAAGTAAATTTCTGTTGTTTATTGGGGCTATTGGCCACCAATCTCGTACCCAAAGCTTGCAAGTAATCAGTGATCTCTGGATCTTGAATTACATCATCACTAGTTGCGACTTGGCGTAATATTTGCTCCGCAATTGCTTGCTCCTGTAAAGGGGTTAGCACTGTCTGCGAAACATCTCCTAGCTCAGGCAATTCATTGCAGTAAGCAGCGTTAGCGGCTATATTAATGACGAGCAGTATTCCAATTCCTATGATCTTTAATTTCATTATTGCTATCATAATGACTTTAGGCGGTGAGTTCACGCCCAATTTATAATTTAAGGTAAATTTATGAGTGATACTCAGCCACAAGAACTCAGCCATTTTGATCAAAGCGGTCAAGCGCATATGGTTGATGTTGGCAATAAAGCACACACCAAACGTATCGCTGTAGCTGGTGGGGTTATCAATATGCTACCAAGCACCTTACAGTTAATTAAAAATGGTGATGCCAAAAAAGGTGATGTATTAGGTATTGCTCGCATTGCCGCAATCCAAGGCTCCAAACGAACTGCAGATTTAATTCCACTCTGCCACCCAATTAGTCTTACCAAGGTGTCTGTGAGCTTTGATATAGATGAAAAAAATAATTGCATTGCTTGCAAGGTTTCCACAGAAACTACCGGCCCCACTGGCGTTGAAATGGAAGCGCTTACAGCAGTTAGTGTCGCCCTACTCACCATTTACGACACGTGCAAAGCCGTAGACCGAGGCATGTGCATAGGTGATATTAAACTACTGGAGAAAAGTGGTGGTAAGTCTGGGGAATGGATAGCGCGATAGTGAGTGCTAACTTAAAAAGCTAAAGAACGAGCCAAGTCTGAGCTCTAACGAATTAGAGGCAGGCGTAGGGCTTGGAATCAATCGCAGGCGTTTCACCAAACATCAATGATGCAAGCAACTTCGCACTGGCAGGTGCCATAGTCAAGCCATAGCGGAAATGGCCGGTGTTAAGGAATAAGTTTTCTATGCTTGGGTGCGCCCCGATAGTGGGCAAGTTCTCAGGAGTGCCAGGGCGCAAACCACTCCAATGCTTGATAATTGGGCTACTTCTTAGTGCGGGCATAATTGCTTCTGCTTTGGCGCTTATTTCAGCACGGACTTCCGCAGTCACAGCAGTATCAAAACCCACATCTTCCAATGTACTTCCCGCAAGCAGATAACCATCGCGCCGTGGGATCATGTAGAAGCCTTCTCTGTACACCATTTGCTCTAGATTCTTTTGTGGTTGGTAGAGGAGTATCTGCCCGCGCATAGGTTTGATATTTAGCTTAGCTGATGTTTCTTTAAGAAGCTCAAAGCTCCACGCACCAGAAGTTACAACGAATTGATCTGCGCTGAGTTTTTCGCCACTGACTGTTTGCCATTCGCTCAGTTTGTCTACTTGCTTAAGCGGAATCAGCTCGGTGTGTTCAAGCAGACTAACGTTACTGTTATTTTCTAGCCAGTGACGCATGGCTTGCATCATATATGGTGGACGTATTTGGCATACACTAGGTAACCACAGCGCATCTTCACCGCTAGGTGATTCTACTCCGAATGCACCAGCTTGAACGTTCTCTAATGGCACTTGGTGGTTCGTACACCAAGCTACAGCGGCTTCCAGATCAAACTTGGGCAATAACAAAAATCCTGACTGCTCAAAATTGGCATCGAACCCTGTTTCTAGCAGCAGGCGCTGACTTAAATCGCGATAAAAGTTGGCGCTATTTAGTGTAAGCGCATTGACTGTTTCCGAATATAGCCAAGGTAGCAAAGGAAAAATGATGCCGCCACCCGCCCACGAAGATTCACCGGAAGTTTGACTGGCAATTTGGTTGCGCTCCACAATACTGACGCGACACCCACGATTAACTAATTCCATAGCAGTCATGCAACCCACAATCCCGCCGCCAATAATGATTACATGTTTTTTCATCACTTATTTAGTTGCTACGCGCCCAATCAGCAAGGCATTTTGCGCATTAGCTAAGCCAGCAGGTTGGCCTAAAAGAACAATCACATCGCCTTCAGCCAAGTGGCTGGTATCAGTTGGCGTCACGCCATTGCCGTTAGGCCTACGAATAGATTTCACTTCTACTTCGAAATTATGTAAGTTCATCTCCATCAGACTGCGGCCGATGGCATAGCTACCTGCAGAAATAACCACCGAGTGCAATCGCACTTGTTTCTTTTCCATATCTTCATCTTCGGCATCAGAAATGCCGTGAAAATAACCCCTGAATAACTTATAGCGTTCCTCACGAAACAAGCGAATTCTTTTCACCACTCGATTAAGCGGCACGCCAAGTAACATAAGTGCATGTGAAGCCAGCATTAAGCTGCCTTCTAAAATTTCTGGCACTACTTCAGCTGCACCGGCAGCCCGAAGCGCTTCCATATTTGAGTCATCCACAGTACGAACAATTACTGGTAACTGTGGGTAGTTTTCTTGCACTATATGTAAAATCTTCATTGACGCACGATTATCGGCATAACTGATAATCAAGGCTTTGGCACGAGCACCGCCTGCGGCCTCCAATACCACGCGACGCGCTGCATCCCCAAACATCACATTTTCACCAGCAGCAGCTGCCTCCAGCACCCGCGTTGGGTCAATATCCAAAGCCACAAACGGAATGTTTTCTTCTTTTAAAAAGCGGCCTAGATACTGCCCACTTCGGCCGTAACCACAAATAATCACATGATTATGTAAGTGTTTACCAACATCATCAATATCTTGTACTACTTGACCGCTATTGCGGCTATAGCTACTGACAAGACGACGTGTAATGCGGCCATTGTATTGGATTAAGAATGGCGCTATTACCATAGAAAGGAGAGAGGCTGCCAATATCAACTGCAACGCTTGTCCACTAATTAGCTTTTGCTCTACACCCAGCGCCAGGATAACAAAGCTAAACTCTCCAGCTTGCGCTAAAATCAATCCGGTGCGAATGGCTACCCCAGTTTCATATTTCACTAATCTGACCACCAAAGCCACAATAGTGGCTTTTAGCAACATGAAGCCGACTAAGATTAGCAACACAAATCCTATGTTGTCGAAAATTTGCTGCAGATTAAGCAGCATGCCAACGCTAATAAAAAACAAGCCAAGTAAAATATCGCGGAATGGTGAAATGTCGGACTCCACCTGATAACGATATTTTGTTTCTGAGATTAACATGCCCGCAATAAATGCGCCCAGCGCGTAAGACAGGCCAGCCAACTTGGTAGCATATGCCAATAACAAAGTCACCATTAGCACGTTCATCACAAACAGCTCACGTGAACGCTGGCTCGCCACCAAATTAAACCAAGGGTTAATTAACCACTTGCCAATGGTAAATAAAAATAAAAGCATGGCAGTGGCTTTTAGCATAGCTAAGCCCAGCACATCCATTAAATTATTATTGGCCAAACCTAAAGCAGGTATCAGCACTAATACTGGAACTACTGCAATATCCTGAAACAACAGCACACCGATGCTTAATCGGCCGTGGCGCGAATTAAGATCTACACGTTCAGCTAGTATTTTAGAAACAATCGCAGTTGATGACATAGTCAATGCCGAGGCAATCACAAACGATGCCGGCCAATCCAAGCCTGCCAATTTAGCTATAGCCATAGACACCGCCATAGAAACGACCACCTGTGCCCCACCTAAGCCCAGTACTTTTTTACGCATAGCGTAGAGTTGCGGCAAACTAAACTCCAAGCCGATACTAAACATTAAAAATACAATGCCGAATTCGGCAAACTCTCGATTTGCATCAGTATCTGGCAGCAGGCCAAAGGTGTATGGCCCAAGGGCTAAGCCCACCAAAAAGTATGCCAGCATGGCGGGCAGACGGAATGCCCGAAACATCGCCACACAAAGTACTGAGCAAACGAGCAGAATCAAAATTAATGGTAAAGTTTGGTACATATTTTTTGTGTCAGGCTATTATTTTTTGTTGTGCTCTATTGTTTCACATCAATAGGTTTATTAAAAAAATATTTTTCCTAGCAATTTAAGACCGCTAATCTGCCATGTATATAGTGCGACGGTATCATCGACAAGTTAAGCATTAGCAAAATCTGTGCCTAAACTTAAGGTAATTTAATACATTGCATGCAAAATCTGCTATTTAGTCTCTGTTTAGGCTTTATAAGTGCAACGTTCCCTTTTATACTGACTGCAATTCATGGCAAATTTAATAGGCTAATTTAACGCAATGTCATCTTCAGTGAACAAACCACGGCTCTTAGGCGCTTTGCAACCCAAGTCAAATACGACGTTGGATTTGGCGCGCGATATTCTGCAGTTAGAAGCACGAGAAATAGAGGCCTTGGCCTTGCGCTTAGATGACCATTTCACAGCGGCTGTGAGCCTTATTTTAAAATGCCAAGGTCGTGTTGTAGTTAGTGGCATGGGTAAATCTGGCCATATCGGTGGAAAAATAGCCTCTACGCTTGCAAGTACAGGTACGCCTGCTTTCTTCATGCATCCCGCTGAGGCTAGTCATGGTGATTTGGGCATGATTACCGCTGGTGATATTGTCATTGCGTTGTCTAACTCTGGCGAAAGCGATGAAATTTTAGCCATCGTGCCTCCGCTGAAACGCTTAGGCGCAAGTATTATTGCTATTACTGGAAACGATGACTCCACCTTAGCTCAAGCCGCCGATATTCATTTAAGTGCGCATGTAAGCAAGGAAGCATGCCCGCTTGGCTTAGCACCCACATCAAGTACTACTGTCGCACTAGCGTTAGGCGATGCGCTCGCTTTATGTGTATTAGATCAGCGTGAATTTACCGCCGAAGATTTTGCACGCTCGCATCCTGGCGGCAGCATAGGCCGACGCCTTCTGGTACATGTCAGTGACTTAATGCGCAGCGGTGATAAAATTCCGAAAGTGTTAGCCAACGCGCCTCTAACACAAGGTTTGCTAGAAATGTCACGAAAGGGGTTAGGCTTAACTGCCGTTGTTGATGCCAACGATATGCCGATAGGCATTTTTACTGATGGCGACTTACGCCGCGCTTTTGAAAAGAATGTTAACGTGTCAAACGCTAGCATTGCTGATGTAATGCAACCCAACCCCTTCACCATCAATCAAGATCAATTGGCCATCGCGGCAGTAGAAATTATGGAGCAACGCAAAATTAATGCACTACTAGTGACTAATGATAACGGTGCTTTAGTCGGCGCCCTAAATATGCACGATCTTTTATTAGCCAAGGTAGTGTAAAGCGTAATGACAATTTCAAATCTAGATGCTGCATTGCTAAAGCGCTTTAAAAACATCAAATTACTGGTACTTGATGTAGATGGGGTGATGACCGATGGGGGCCTTACCTTGGGCGATGACGGTCAAGAATATAAAACTTTTCATACCCATGACGGCTTAGGGATGAAGTTACTGAAAGCTAGTGGCGTAGATTTAGCCATTATTACTGGTCGTACTTCCAGTGTGGTTAAGAAACGTGCTGAGAGTACTGGTGTCGGGCATTTTTACCAAGGTGCAGAAGATAAATTAGAGGCTTTTAATGACCTAATCAGCACCTGTGGATTAAAGGCAGAACAATGTGCTTTTATGGGTGACGATGTAGTGGATTTGCCGCCCATGCTAGTCAGTGGGCTGGCCATTGCTGTACCGGCTTCAGCAGCCCTAGTGCTCAAGCATGCACATTATGTTACTAAAAAATCTGGTGGTTTCGGTGCTGTCCGCGAAGTATGTGAACTAATCATGCAAGCACAAGGCACTTTTGATAATCAAATGCAGCAGTTCTTAACTCGAGCCCACATTTCAAATTAAACCGACTATGGCTTCAGTAATATCTAAACTAAAAGTTACAGTATGAAAACGACCGTGCGCCCAGCACTATTATTTCCATTACTGCTGCTATCCATGCTCGCCCTATTAACATTTTGGATTAATAAAACAGTCCAGCCATCTCCGCCTAAGATTGATGGTAGCAGTCGCCATGACCCTGATTATATTATGAGTAACTTTGTGACTAAGCAAACTGACATCAATGGTAATCTGCACTTTCAATTAGCTGCAGTTGAAATGCGCCATTTCCCAGATGACGACAGCACCTATTTGCAACGTCCTCGCTACACCCAATTTACAATAGGAAAAGCTCCCACTCAAGTAGAAGCCCTACGTGGGATAGTGTCGGCCGATGGTGAAAAAGTGGAGCTATTCGGTAATGTAAAAATCACGCGCCCAGCTTTTGCTGGTAAGGGCGAGAGTACGCTAGACACTGATCATCTGAACATTTTTCCTAACCAAGACATAGTGCGTACCGAAAGCCCCGTCATCATTCGACAGGCGCCTAAGACTGTTGTTTATGGTACAGGTATGCTTTATGAAAAGAAATTAGGTACGGTAACTTTGTTTCATAAAGTACGTGCACATTATGAAAAATCTTCGCCGAGTAAAGCGACGTCGCAGCACAGCTTAGCTAAAGCTAACACAACACACATCCCAACTAATACCAACAATACGCGCACTCGGAGACGCTATGAGTAAATATTTAAGCACCCCATGGTTAAAACTAAGCACAAGCTTAGTGATTTTAGCCTTATCAATATCAGGGTATTCTGGTCGCGCGTTCGCCGAAGCCGCAGATCGTGACAAACCTATTGATTTGGAGGCAGACTCAGTCAAAGTAGATGACGCTAAACATACCAGCACTTATTTCGGCAACGTGATTTTGACTAAAGGCACAATCATCATTCACGCCGATAAGCTCATCGTACGCGAGGATCAAGAAGGTTTTCAGCACAGCAGTTCTTTTGGAAATCCGACCACATTCAAGCAAAAACGTGAAGGCAAAAACGAATATATTGAAGGAAGCTCACAACGCATAGAATACGATGCCCGTATGGATAAAGTGCAGCTTTACACCAAAGCCTGGGTCAAGCGCGGTGAGGATATTGTGCATGGCGACTACATCATGTATGACGCGAATGCCGAGTATGCTGAAGTCATTGGTGGTGGCCCAAAGTCAGCAACCGCAGGCGTTCCGAGCGGTCGGGTACGCGCGATTATTCAACCCAAGAACAAACAAGCACCAGACACTGGTGCTGATAATACAAAAAATAATACTAATGCCAAACCTGCGCCAGTAACTGCGCCTAATAACCCTGCTACGCTTAAAGACTCTCACCTTAGCGAGGGCAAATAATAACAATGTCTTACTACTTATCAACTACAGATTAAATTAAGAATCGACCATCATGAGCGAACTCATTGTAGAAAATTTACGAAAGTCATATAAAGCCCGTACAGTGGTGCAAGATATTTCCTTGCACTTAAAAAGCGGTGAGGTAGTTGGCTTGCTTGGCCCAAATGGCGCAGGTAAAACCACAAGTTTTTATATGATGGTAGGGTTGGTACCCTTGGATGCAGGCAGCATTTTTCTTGACGGAAAAGACTTAAGCCATATGCCCATTCACATGCGCGCGCGCATGGGGCTATCTTACCTTCCTCAAGAGCCTTCTATCTTTCGCAAACTCACTGTTGCTGAGAATATTATGGCAGTGCTGGAGCTTCAAGACATGTCTGAAAAAGATATGGATGAGAAGCTCGAATCTCTTCTAGAGGAACTCCATATCACTCATATTCGTGACAATCCAGCAATCAGTTTATCGGGTGGCGAACGACGTCGTGTAGAAATCGCTCGTTGCCTAGCGTCAGATCCCAGTTTTATTTTGCTCGACGAGCCCTTTGCTGGCATAGACCCCATTGCAGTCATTGATATACAAAAAATTATCCGGTTTCTAACTGCCCGTAATATCGGCGTTCTCATTACAGACCACAATGTGCGCGAGACTTTGGGCATTTGCGACCGCGCTTACATTGTTAATCAAGGTCATGTATTTGCCTCTGGCCTGCCTAGTGAGATTGTCAATAACGAGAGTGTGCGCGAAGTGTATTTGGGGAAAAATTTCCGCCTATGAAACAAGGGTTTCAACTTAAATTTTCACAAAACCTTTCACTTACGCCACAGCTGCAACAAGCGATTCGACTATTACAACTATCCAGCCTAGAACTGAATCAAGAAATTGATGTGTTAATGCAAACTAACCCACTATTGGAGCGCGATGAAACTGGTGAAGATGAATACGGTGACGCCTCAGAAGTGGGTGCAGATGACACGGCAAGTGCACAAACTACTCAAGAACCCCATTCAGAATCTTTGAACGCAGAAGCTTCAGAAAGTTATACGGACGCAAATCAAAGCTCAGAAAGCAACCAGCAAAACGAGGTTGCAGAGTTTGATGCCAATCAAACCAGCACAGAATATGCGACCGAATTTAACGATGAGTTTGATGAGTTTTCCAATGGCAGTCGCTGGGATGAAAATAGTACGCCATCTGATGACGACAGCGACTTTAAGCAACAAGAAACACTGCCCACCAGCCTGCGCCAACATCTCCTATCCCAATTAAAATTGATGCCTTTGTCAGCGCGTGACCAAACATTGGCCTTGTTGCTAGTGGATAGTATTAATGAAGATGGCTATTTAGAAGAGTCGCTTGAGGATGTTGCAGAACAGATGCCACTTGAGCTTGAAATAGAGGCATTAGAACTACAGACTGCATTACACCTTATTCAGCATTTAGATCCCGTTGGCGTGGGTGCGCGCAACCTAAGTGAGTGCTTATTATTACAATTGGAGTTGATGCCACCATCTACTCCTAACTTAGCATTAGCTATCAAAGTGGCCCGGCACCATTTACCAGCGCTAGGCGCACGTGACTTTACAAAGTTACGCAAAGAACTAGCTTGTGATGAAGCCACACTAAAGCTTGTACAGCAACTAGTAACCAGCCTCAATCCGAGGCCTGGAAGCGCATATAGTTTAATAGGTTCAGAACACTATATTCAACATGAAGTCATCATAAAAAAAGTAAAGGGCGTTTGGGTAGTAAGTCTAAATGATGGCGTGATACCAAAGCTGAAAATCAACCAACTCTACGCCAATATTCTGAAGCGGAATCGGGACAGCTCTAGTCAATACCTACAAAGCCAAATGCAAGAAGCGAAGTGGATGATTAAAAATATTCAGCAACGCTTTTCGACCATATTGCGCGTATCACAGGCGATTGTTGATCGCCAACGTAATTTTTTGGAATATGGTGAAGTGGCCATGCGACCGCTAGTATTACGTGAAATTGCCGATGAGCTAGGACTACACGAGTCAACCATCTCTCGTGTCACTACCAATAAATATATGCTCACCCCGCGTGGAATTTTTGAACTCAAATACTTCTTTGGTAGCTCGGTTTCCACCGATAGCGGTGGCACTTGTTCGGCAACGGCGATTCGCGCTTTAATTAAACAATTGGTCGATCAAGAAAACCAAAAAAAACCCTATTCTGACAATCAGATTACTGAGCTATTAGCCAAACAAGGTATCGTGGTAGCTAGGCGCACCATTGCCAAATATCGAGAATCGTTAAATATTCCACCGGCCAGCCTTAGAAAAACACTATAAACTCAATTTAAAATGGCATAGATAATTCTCATCACAAAAAATAGTAATTCGCACTAGCACAGACGCCAATTAAAGTAGTAAACTGAAATTGTTCGACGAGTTTTGAAGTACAAAAATTTTTAATGTATGCAAGATTTGCTGCAAGTAGCTCCAAACTGAAAATTTGATGTTTTCAGAACTTGAAGGATATTTTAAAAGGAGCGAGTCATGAATTTACAATTAACTGGTCTGCATTTAGAAGTAACCCCTGCATTACGCGATTATGTCACAAGCAAATTAACCCGAATTAGCAACCACTTTGATCATGTCATTGACGTAAAAGTCACCTTGAGTGTTGAGAAACTCGCCCAAAAAGTAGAGGCCACACTGCATGTTCCCGGTAACGATCTTCACGCTGCTTGCACTGATGAAAACATGTACAGCGCAATTGATATGTTGACCGATAAATTAGATCGCCAAGTGTTAAAACATAAAGAAAAAAATGGCGATCACCATAAATCCAATGGCGCAGTTAAGCACCAAGTCGCTGAAGAATAAATATTCTTATATAACCACTTATGGCTCAAATTAATGTAGCTGAGCTATTCAAACAAACCCGCCGCAAACTCAAACTGAACTGGGTAGCTGGAGCAAACGGCGGGTCCAAAACCCTCTCAAGCGTTACCGTCTCAAAACCATCATTAGCACTTATCGGCCATCTTAATTTCGTTCACCCAAATCGTGTGCAGGTACTCGGTTGCGCTGAAATGGACTACTTGCGAAGCCTGCCGGCCGAAGAGGCAACACAATCTATAGAAAACTTATACTCAACCGACTTGGCAGCAGTCATTGTAGCTAATGGTGAAAAAGTTCCAGATACTCTAATCGCCGCTGCTGATAAGCATCTAACTCCACTATTTACTTCACCACTGCGTAGCCCAGAATTGATGGATATTTTGAGCCATTTTCTAGCTCAAGCTGTAGCTGATTCTGTCAGTCTGCATGGGGTTTTTATGGAAGTCCAAGGCTTTGGCGCCTTAATTAAGGGCGATGCCGCAATCGGTAAAAGCGAACTGGCATTAGAACTTATTTCGCGCGGTCACCGTCTCATTGCTGACGATATCGTCGATTTTTTTAGAATTTCTCCCGAGCGCATTGAGGGCCGATGTCCTCCATTATTACAAGACTTTTTAGAAGTGCGTGGATTGGGTATTTTAAATATACGCGCTCTATTTGGCGACAATTCCGTAAAACCGACCAAGCCATTAGATCTGATTATTCAGTTGGAAATGGCTGACAAACAAGCGCCTCAACTTTTAGATAGACTGAGTATTAAAACCCAAAATGAAGAAGTGCTGGGCGTTAAGGTGCCAAAAGTACGGATTCCTATCGCCGCTGGGCGTAATATTGCCGTACTCGTAGAGGTTGCTATACGCAACCACATGCTACTATTACGTGGGATTAATGCAACAAAACAGTTCACTCAGCGCCAACAGCGCGAGATGAAAAAATCAAAATTAAATAATTAATGTAGATTCATATAGGCATGAATTCAGTAGATTTCTAAATCACTATGAAACAACTCATTATCGTTACCGGATTATCCGGATCAGGCAAAAGCATCGCACTACGGGCGTTGGAAGACAGTGGCTATTATTGCATAGACAATTTACCGGCAACCATGTTGCCCAGCATCTCCGAGCATCTTCAGTCTACTAAACAAACATCTAATGAATTCAATGCTGCTAAGCACGACCGTGTAGCGATTAGTATAGATAGCCGAAGCGCTGCAATTGAAACACTGCCTGCTCATATTGAACAACTAAAGGCACAGAACATCAATACTCAAGTATTGTTTCTAGAGTCAAATATTGAAACCTTAGTCAAAAGATTCAGCGAAACTCGGCGTAAGCATCCCTTAAGTAAAGATACGACTACACTGGCCGAAAGTATCGCCTTCGAGCGCGAATTACTTGGCGATTTAGGCCAGTTAGGTCATGTAATCGACACTAGCAATCTGAGTGCTAACACCTTGCGTGGCTGGGTTAAGGATATTGTTGCCACCGACCATAAGGGCTTGACGCTTTTATTTACCTCGTTTGGTTTTAAGCACGGCATTCCGCTAGATGCGGATTTTGTATTTGATGTGCGCTGTCTGCCAAACCCTCATTACGACCCTCAATTGCGCGACCTAACAGGCCAAGATGCTTTAGTACAAGAGTTTTTAAATAAACAAAATGATGTACATGAAATGCTACAAGATATTCGCCTGTACATTGAAAAATGGCTACCCCATTTTGTCACGGATAACCGCAGCTATTTAACCGTAGCTATTGGCTGTACAGGTGGCCAGCACCGCTCCGTATTCTTTGTAGAACAGTTAAGTCAATATTTTATGCCGCACCAAAAAGTACTGACACGGCATCGAGAGTTGATTTAAGTAGACATATATAGCTTTAACTTCAATTGTCGCTAAAATAGCTACCTCGGCAGGATCTACACTTTTAAAGTTGAGAGAAAAATGATTGGTATTTTAATTATCGCGCACGGTAGTCTGGGGAATAGCCTACTTGAATGCGCCCGTCATGTGGTGGGTAAAGAGCCACAACAAGTCGCTTGCCTAGCAGTAACTAGTGACGATGACCCTACAAAGACGTTGCCGAATGCAATGGCATTGGTTGCAGAACTTAATAGCGGTGATGGTGTATTAGTTCTTTCTGATATGTATGGTGCAACTCCCTGCAATATTGTCGGAAAGTTATTGCAACCAGGTGTGGTAGAAGGCGTCGCCGGCATCAACTTACCTATGCTTATCCGTACAATAAACTATCAACATGAATCACTGCAGACCTTGATTGAAAAGGCAGTCAGCGGTGGGCGTGAAGGGGTAGTGCATTTCACTCGTGAAAGCTGCGAACGCTATGACTGAATTCAATGCTAATTACAACTTAGCTGAAACAACTGGTGAAAAATAATATGATTAGCACCCAGCTAGAAATTATCAATAAATTAGGCTTGCACGCGCGCGCCTCTACCAAACTTACCCAAACCGCCAGTCGGTTTAATAGTGAAATTTGGGTTGAGCGGAATGGTCGTCGCGTTAATGCAAAAAGCATTATGGGTGTCATGATGCTTGCAGCAGCTAAAGGTTCAATCATTACCTTAGAGGCCAACGGTGAAGATGAAGTACAGGCCATAGAAGCTTTATGTGATCTGATTAATGACTATTTTGGTGAGGGCGAATAAAGCCATATGCCAATCATGAATGAAACGAATAATGACTAGCTTTAGCATACACGGTGTAGGCGTATCCAGTGGCATCGCTATTGGCCAAGCGCATCTCGTTTCTAATGCTTTATTGGAGGTGGTGCACTATCAGCTTCCTAAACATTTAATTGAAGACGAAATTAAGCGTTTTAGCAACGCGATCGCTGCAGTTAAGCTAGATTTAGAGCAAATTAAGCTAAGTTTACGCAGCAATGCCCCTGCTGAATTGGGTGCCTTTATAGGCACGCATTTAATGATGTTGGCTGACCGCTCTTTATCTGAAATCCCTAAAGACATCATTCGCAACGAACAATGCAATGCTGAATGGGCAATTAAATTGCAGATGGACGACATTGTTGAGCAGTTTGAGCAGATTGAAGATGAGTATCTGCGTGAGCGTAAACAAGACGTTATTCAAGTTGTTGAGCGTGTACTGAAAGTGCTATTGGGTCATGCTAGCCAACTAAGTAACAAACAACAAAACAGCGTAATTAATACTGAGCGTAAGCTCATATTAGTAGCGCACGACATCTCACCAGCAGATGCCATTCAGTTTAAACAACACCAATTTGCTGCCTTTATTACCGATGTTGGCGGGGTAACCTCGCATACGGCAATTCTGGCGCGCAGCTTGAATATTCCCTCTATTGTTGCCTTGCAACGTGCACGCGATTTAATCAATGATGGTGAACTGATTATCGTTGACGGTAGCTTAGGGGTGGTCATTGTTAGTCCATCCAAAGAGATACTTGCTGAATATAAACTACGTCAAGAGCAATGGGAACTCGAACAACAAAAATTACAGCGCATCAAATCCACCAAAGCAGTGACGATGGATGGCGTACACATTGAACTATTTGCCAACATTGAAGTGCCTGAAGACGTTACTGCAGCCAAATCCTCTGGCGCCACGGGCATAGGTCTCTACCGGACCGAATTCTTGTTTATGAATCGCCGCGATATGCCAGACGAGGAAGAGCAGTTTGTCGCTTATAAATCTGTGGCCGAGGCAATGAAAGGTGCAGTAGTCATTATTCGCACCCTAGATTTAGGTGCTGATAAACAAATGAATCCTGACAGCGTGAGCAATTGTGCCAATCCTGCATTGGGGTTGCGTGCGATTCGCTTATGCTTATCTGAACCGAAAATCTTTCACACACAATTGCGCGCGCTATTACGCGCCTCACACTTTGGTAATATCAAAATATTGATCCCAATGCTGTCCACACTAGGCGAACTGCGTCAAACTAAGTTATTGCTAGAGCGAGCCAAACAAAGTTTACGTAAACAGGGCATCTCATTTAATGAAACCATTGCTCTCGGCGGGATGATTGAAGTTCCTGCTGCCGCGATTAATGCAGAAGCCTTTGCTAAAGAATTGGACTTTTTATCTATAGGTACTAATGATCTAATTCAATATACCTTGGCCATAGACCGTACCGATGATGCTGTAGCACACCTATACAACCCATTACATCCATCAGTTTTGAAACTGCTTTCCATGACCATTAAGGCCGCCGAAAAATTAGGGAAATCTGTTTCAGTTTGTGGCGAAATGGCTGGCGATGCTAAATTCACCAAGTTATTAATTGGCATGGGATTGCGTCAACTATCGATGCACCCTTCTCATGTGTTGAATGTAAAACAACAAATCCTACACAGCCAACTAGGTCTTCTTAACAGCAATGCACGAAAAATACTGGCCCTTACCGACCTGGACAAAATAGAGCCTATGGTTACCAAGTTTAATCAGCATTAACTCACTAAAAGGAACTGGCATGTCTACAGATGGAACTTCAACTAGCAATACTAATCCTACCAATGACGATAAAAATATAGCCACGGTCACACATCTTGGCGGCATACTATTTTCATGCATTCCAGCTTTAGTCGTATGGCTACTCAAAAAAGATGACAGCGCTTACATTGCGACGCAGGCAAAAGAAGCGCTTAACTTTCAAATCACCATACTCATCGCACAATTGACTGCATGGATTCTAGCATGGCTACTAATTGGATTTTTGCTTATGCCTATTATCTGGATACTGAACATTGTTTTATGCATAGTCGCCGCCATCTCTACTAGCAAAGGTCAAGATTATCGCTACCCATTTAGTTTACGTTTAATCAATTAATTGTTAGCCAGCTTAGGCTAGCTCAAGAAATATTAAAGGATCACCTGCATTGACTACCCATTTATTACAAGACAACCCGCTATTACACCTCACAGGCTTACCCAAGTTTGATCAGGTAAAAGCTGAACATGTCTCTCCTGCCATCGACCACTTACTCACCGAAGCTAGAAAAACAGTAGCAACTCTAAGCCAAGATAGTTCTAGCAACGTCACTTGGGAGAATTTTGCTGCCCAGTTAGAAGATATGGAAGAAAAACTCGCACGCGCTTGGTCTCAGGTTGGCCATATGAATGCTGTGGTGAACAGCCCAGAATTAAGGGCTGCCTATAATGATAATTTATCTAAGCTGACTGACTTCTATGCCGATTTAGGACAGGATGAGCGCCTGTATGCTAAATTCCGTAGCTTACGTGCCAGCCCTGAATTTGATGCACTCCCACCTACACAGAAAAAAATTGTAGAAAATGAGCTACGTGATTTTCGCTTAGGTGGGGCAGAGTTATCCAACGCTAAAAAGGTCCGTTTTAAAGAAATTCAAGAACAGCTCTCTAAACTATCAGCTAAATTTGAAGAAAATGTACTTGATAACACCAATGACTATTCGCTCTATGTAGAAGATGAAGACACTCTAGGTGGCATTCCAGATGATGTTCTGCAAACCGCTAAGGAAGCAGCAGTGGAAGAGCATAAAAGCGGATGGAAATTTACATTGCATTCTCCATCTTATTTTCCAGTATTGCAGTACGGTCAAAACCGCGAGTTGCGCGCAAAACTTTATCGCGCCTACGCTACTCGCGCCTCAGAATTTGGCAAACCGGAATGGGATAATACCCCACTCATTAAAGATATTCTAAAGTTACGTCTAGAAGCTGCAAACTTACTTGGTTTTGAAAACTATGCTGAATTGTCACTCGCCACCAAAATGGCAGAATCACCGCAACATGTAAGTGATTTTTTGCAAGATTTAGCGGTAAAAGCCAAACCTTATGCGCTTAAAGATAAAGCTGAGCTAGAGCAATATGCGGCCAAACTTGGCATCACTGATATGCAGGCTTGGGACGTAGCCTATGTCTCAGAAAAATTGCGCGAAGATAAGTATGCTTTCTCAGATCTTGAAATAAAACAGTACTTTCCAGAATCAAAAGTACTAGATGGTTTATTTAAAGTAGTAGAGTCTATCTTTGGCATACAGGTGAGCCCCTCACAAGCCTCTCTATGGCATGACACGGCAAGTTTCTATGACATTAAAGACCAAAACAACCAACTGATTGGCCAATTCTACTTAGACTTATATGCGCGTAACAATAAGCGCGGTGGCGCGTGGATGGATGAAGCAATCACTCGCCGTAAAGTTAGTGGCGTAATCACCACACCAGTCGCTTTTTTAACTTGCAACTTCTCAGCACCCGTAGGTGGTAAACCCGCATTATTCACCCATGACGAAGTATTGACTATGTTCCATGAGTTCGGTCATGGCCTGCACCACATGTTGACACAAGTGAATGACTACAGTGTTTCTGGAATCAAGGGTGTGGAGTGGGATGCAGTTGAGCTACCTAGTCAGTTTATGGAAAACTTCTGTTGGGAGTGGGATGTATTACGTCATATGACCGCCCATGTAGATACCGGAGCACAGTTACCACGCGCACTGTTTGATAAAATGGTCTTAGCTAAAAACTTTCAGGCCGGCATGCAAACTATGCGTCAAATTGAATTCTCATTATTCGATATACGCTTACATAGTGAGTTTGATCCAGATGCCCAACAAAGCGCTCTGGATTTAATTGAGGCAGTTCGTGATGAAGTAGCTGTAGTCCGCCCGCCGAAATGGAATCGATTCCCGAATAATTTTACCCATATATTCGCAGGTGGCTACGCGGCTGGGTACTATAGTTACAAATGGGCGGAAGTTTTATCCGCTGATGCTTACAGCATGTTTGAAGAAGATGGTGTGCTCTCTAGAGAAACCGGTCAACGATATTGGCAGGAAATTTTGGCTCGTGGTGGATCACGATCAGCGCTAGAATCTTTTACTGCATTTCGTGGACGTGAACCTAATATTGATGCATTGCTGCGCCATAGCGGTATGAGCTTAACTCAATAGAAATGACACTCATGAAAAAAATACTTAAAACTTTAGCTAACATTCTCACCAGTTTTACCACTTTATTTATGATAATTGGGCTGGGTTATAACTTGGTGAATAATCTACCCATCAGCGATTTATTTGCAGTAGTGTCTTTCTGTTATGTAGCAATCGCAGCATTTAACTTTCTGATGCTTGGTGAAGCCACGCTATGGCATAAACGCACTGACCTTTAGTCTTAATTATAGATCCCTATGAAATTTGCAACTTGGAATGTCAATTCTCTCAATGTCAGATTGCCGCATGTATTAGATTGGCTTCGCGACACCCAGCCAGACGTATTATGTTTGCAGGAAACTAAACAGGAGGATGTAAAGTTTCCCTATGCAGAACTTGAAGCAGCGGGTTATCACGCTATTCATATCGGGCAAAAAACCTATAATGGCGTGGCTATATTAAGCCGCCATCCTATGACCAATATACAGCGGAATATTCCTAACTTTGAAGATGATCAGCAGCGAGTTGTTGCCGCCGACATCAATGGCATACGCGTTATTTGTGCTTATATCCCCAATGGTCAGGCTGTAGATTCTGACAAGTATCACTACAAAATGCGTTGGTTGGTGGCGCTGACTGAATGGCTTAAAACTGAATTGGTCACACACCCTAAGCTCATGCTATTAGGTGATTACAATATTGCACCTGAAGATCGTGATTGCCATGATCCATCCGCATGGGTTGGCCAAATTTTGGTAAGCCCTGCAGAGCGTAATGCCTTTCAAAATATATTGGGTTTAGGCCTGCATGATAGCTTCCGCCTATTTGAGCAGGTGGATAAAAGCTATAGCTGGTGGGATTACCGCATGATGGGATTTAGGCGTAATTTTGGTATGCGCATAGACCATATTTTAGTCAGTGACGCCTTAAAATCTCTATGCATTAAAGCGCATATTGATAAAGCGCCGCGTATGTTAGAGCGCCCTTCTGACCATACCCCAGTTTTGCTAGAAACCGCGTAAGCTTTGGTGTGGCTATTCTTACCCTTTTATTTTAATACCGAGCTGCTTGAGTTTACGATATAAATGTGTGCGCTCAAGGCCGGCAATTTCAGCGAGTTTGCTCATGTTATGCATCGCCGCTTGCATATGATATTCAAAGTACAAACGCTCAAATTCATCACGAGCTTCGCGTAAAGGTTGATCTAAACTCAGGCCAGAAGTTGCAACTCCAGATTTAGGCGCTGTACTCCGTCGCTCTTCACTACTCTCTGACCATTGCTTAGCATCATCAAATTGATGCACGACACGCTTCACATCTTCTAGGCTAATTTTCTTACCTAAGCTGGTTTGAATCAGGTTACGAACTACCGCATCAAGCTGGGCTAAATCACCTGGCCAATCAGCATTACGTAGACTGTTTAAAGCTGCAATATCAAACTCCCGGTACTCCATATCAGCAAGTTCAAACTGTAAGTTAGCAATGGAAACAACCAAATCAGGAATATCTTCTTTATGCTCATCAAGCGCAGGTATGCGTAGTGATACTGCTGACAATGCTTGCAATAAATTGTGATCAAATAAGCCGTCTGCTTGCAGTTTTGGTAAATTCTCGCTAGTGCCACAAACTACGCGCACATTGTACTTATCCGCTTTTGCAATAAGCAATAACAAGCCTTTTTGCTCAGTTTTATTCAGCTCTGTTAGCTCTGTAATATAGAGTAAGCCATCACGTACTGCTTCTAAAATATCCAAAGGCGCAGACGCCAATCGATTGAATTCAGTTAGTTGCAACCAAGGGGTATTTGGGTTTTGCAAAAAGCGGGCGCACAACTCGGCACCACTACCTTTAGGGCCAATTAACAATACTGGACTTGGACTGAGGCTTGAGCTGGCTGCAATCTTATCTAAACGATCCTTCAATGCCATTACTATCGGACTTTTACCTAAGCTCGCCAAATTCATCTCTGATTTTGGTAACTGCTCTCCATGCTTTAAAGCTTCACCAACTGTCTTTAACAGCTTCTGTAGCGCGATTGGCTTTTCCAAAAAGTCAAAAGCCCCTATACGCGTCGCCTCGACAGCCGTATCTATCGTGCCATGGCCAGACATCATGACCACCGGCATAGTAAGCAGGCCACCGCTACCCCACTCTTTTAGAAGCGTTATGCCATCACAATCTGGCATCCAAATATCCAACAACACAATATCTGGCCGCTCATGCAGACGTGCTGCACGTGCTGCTGCTGCATTTTCAGCCAACTCTACGTGATAGCCTTCGTCTTGCAATATGTCGCGCAATAGTTCGCGTATGCCTATTTCATCGTCAACTACCAATATACGTTTTGAAGCCATGTGTTTTATCTTTTAATGTTTATACAGTCAATGTTGGTTAAGCTACATTGTCAATCAACAGTGGAATGCTAATGGTCACAATAGCGCCACTTGCATTTGCTTGGTTATTTTGGTCTGTAGTCAATTTGGATAGATTTTCAATCTTAATGCTACCCTTATGTTCGTCAATAATTTTCTTGACGATAGCCAAACCAAGACCAGTACCGTGAGGTTTGGTGGTGATATAGGGTTCAAAAATATGCGACATCATCTCGGCTGGGAACCCGCTGCCATTATCTTTTACCGATAACACAAGCATGCCATTCATCACTTCTGTCTTCACTGAAATGATGGGTTGTGCATGCTGAGCAAGAGCGTCTTGCGCATTTTGTAATAAATTATGAATCACTTGTCTTAGCATAGTGCTATCACCTTCTATGCTGCCAGCTTTCTTAGCTAAAGAAAGTTCTATCTGAATACCAGGCAGTTCGTAAAGAGAGATCACCTCATGAATTAATGCATTTAAGTCTAAGCGCTCTAATTTCGGTGCGGGAGAGCGTGCATATTCACTGAATTCATTGACCATCCGTTTCATCGCATCCACTTGATTGACGATAGTTTCGGTGGAGCGTTTTAATATTTCTGCATCGGACGCATCTAACTTGCCCAGAAATTTATGTGCAATACGTTCTGCGGATAATTGAATTGGGGTCAATGGATTTTTGATTTCATGTGCCAATCGCCTAGCCACTTCGCCCCAAGCTGCATCACGTTGCGCCTGCACCATGGTAGTAGCATAATCAAACACAGCAACATATCCTCCATCTGGCAACCGCGTACCGCGTAATGTTAAAATTTGCTTACCTTGCGCATTTACTAATTCAATTTGCGTTTGCGCCTCATCTTTTTGGCTATTCCTATTCTCTATATCCTGCTGACTATGCAATTTAATCGCCTGCAAAAACTCAGATAGCTGCGGCTGCTTCGTCATGACTTTCGCCAAGCTAAACCCAACGTAACGCTCCAACTCTACACCTAAAATATTGGCCGCAGCTTGGTTAAAAGTGCGTAACTCACCATGCTCATTGAGCGCCATTACACCAGAAGACAAATGCGCGAGTATGGTTTCTAAATAACCTCGTGCGGCCTCAACTCGATCGCGATTACTGTCCGCGGCTTTAGTCGCATCGCTTAATTGACGCGTCATACTATTAAACGAGGCAACTAATACCCCTAGCTCGTCTTTACCATGTTCAGGTAGGACTATGCTGTAGTCGCCACTGGCGATTGCTTTGGTGCCCTCAGCAAGCACCGTGAGCGGTGCTGATAATCGTCGACTCAGTACAAAGGCAATCGCAACGGCACTAAGCATCGCCAACATCATCACCAAGGTTAAGGTTAGCGCAAAGACCTCGCGTAATGAAGCCCTGCTATAGGAAAGCTTTTGATAATCCTGATACACATCCTGCACTGCTTCTGCAGTAGCGGCAAGCGTCTTGGGCACAGGTTGCAACAACTGCAAAATTGTTGTTTCTCCAGCGAGGTCTTGCACCGCCACTGGCACTAACACCCTTAAATACAAACCTTTTTTACCTAGCGGCTCAATACTGCCTACAATATGCTGTCGCGCTTGTCTAAGTTGAGTCACACTTGGCAGTTCTGGCAAAAAACTACTAGAGTCACTGCTCGATACAGCCAAAATTCTTCCTTGCAATGTAAGTAATGTAGCGTCCTGTATGCCACTTTTTTCACGCAGATCATTGAGCAGAGAGAAATGAGTATTGGTTGGCTGAAATGCAAGGCTTGTCGCCATGCTTTCACCTTTTTCTTTCACATCAGCCAACATAACATCCAAAGCCGTACGACCTAAATTAAGCCCACCCTCTAACGCAGCCTCAACCTTAACGTTAAACCAAGATTCAATTGAGCGCGTTAAAAAATTTACCGATACTAGGTATACGATTAAGCCAGGAATAATTGCCATAAGTGCAAAGGTAGTCAGTAGTCGCATGGTGAAGCGACTACCCATCACGCGCTGACGGATTTTTTTATAGATGCCGAATAGTTGAAGCGCAATCAATAGCACAAGAAAAACTGCTAAGACTATATTGAGGGTGACTAGCAAGGTATAGTATTCGCCAGATGCCGCAGTATTGGCGCTGGAATTTGAGAGTAGATAAAGTAAGAACGCGCCTAAAGCCGTGCTAACAAATACGATGTATCTCATTATTTAGATTCTGATTTTAGTAAGCTTGGTGACCATTCAAAGCGTTGCGAACTCATTTTCCAATCATTGCTACCTAGCGCATCTACTTGCAATGATTTTGGCAGCTTCTTATGGTCCAGGCGCATCAATAAAATGGCGCGATATATCAGCCCTTTATCCAGCTCGGATTTTTGCATCACTTTTAAATCTCGCACCGTAGCCAAATCCTGTTGCGCTTCCGCTAGTGTGGCAAAGGTTTTTTGCTGATCGCCTCGTATCACTAAATACTGACGGGATAGCGCGTGGTAGCTCAAAACAATTCTTTGTGAAACCGTTTTTATTTCATCATCAAACCAATATTTTCGCGGCGTAACTAATTGAAATTCAATTAAAAAATTAAGCTCGAAACCTTTATTGACCGCCTGCTCCACTTCTTCCGTAAACTTCACATCTACATCAGCATTGAGTACGTAGTCGTCCTCGAGCGCGACTAGATCTGCGCTTCTTATATTTAAACTACTACTGGCGGCGTTGGCGCTGGTGGCTAGGAAGGCCAACAGGCAAATGCACAAAAGTTGTTTAGTTTTTTTGTAGCAATGCATAAAAAAAGCCGTCATGAGCTGTTGAAGGAATAAGCTGTCCATTGATGTTCGTAATACTACTTTGGGCATGGCCAATTGGAAGCTCAAATGGTATTTGCTTGGCATCCGCATTATTTAACAAGAACTTGTCCACCTGCCCCTGATTTTCTTCATTAAAAATTGAACAAGTTACATAGAGCAATTTACCACCCTTTGCCAACATCTGCCATAAACTCGGTAGAATTTTCGCTTGTTGTGCAGCAAAAGAAGGAATATCAGCCTCTCGACGCAACCATTTAATATCAACATGACGGCGCACGATGCCGGAAGCCGTACAAGGCACATCAGCCAAAATTCTATCAAATACCACGCCGTCCCACCAACTAGCAGAGCCAGCATCACCCACAAGTAAATTAGACCTTAATTGCAGGCGATCTAGATTACTTTGCACCCGCTGCAGGCGAGCCTCATCGCTATCAAGTGAAGTCATGTCCACGTTGGCTAACTCCAGTATATGCCCAGTTTTTCCGCCAGGAGCGCAACAAGCATCCAGAACACGCGCATTGACTTCTAAATCTAATAAGTGTGCCGCCAGTTGTGCTCCATAGTCTTGCACAGAAACAATACCGTCAGTAAAGCCAGGAATTTTTTCTACCGATTGTGGACGACTTAAAGTCACAGCCTGATGGCCAATCACACTAGACTCTATGTCTTGGCGCGTTAATAATTGGATGTAATCGTTAATACTAATTTTTTTTGTATTAACGCGTAAGGTCATCGGTGGATGCTGATTGCCAGTTTCTAATATACCCTGCCAATGCTGAGGATACTGAATTTTGAGTTTGTTAATCCACCACTGCGGATAAGAATAAGTTGCGACTTCGCTAGTTTTTAATGCGCCCGCCAACTGCTCTTTTTGGCGTAAAAAATTACGCAAAATCGCATTGACCAAACCTTTTGCCCAGCTTTTGGCTGCTGGTCTTTTTAGCTCACTAACCGCATGTACAGCTTGATTGACAACGGTAAATGCATCAGCTTTATCATGCAACAGTTGAAAAACTGCCACCAACAGCAAAGCATGTATACGGTCATCGGTGAGCTGTTTTTCTAAAAGCTGCGTTAAGTAAGCTTCAATTTCACCATAAAAGCGCAATGTGCCATAACTTAGATCTTGAGCGGCGCCACGTTGCTGTGGTGTGGCATCAGGAAACGCGGCAAGGGCAGCGGGTAACGCTAAGGTTAAGTTGCGTCCAGACAAGACTTGGTTAACAGCATTGGCGGCGATTTGTTGGTATATATACAAAGAGAACTTTCTTAAAAATGAATACCTATTGGTTAGGTGTTGATTTTACTTGATAAGTTGATCGCTTGGTTTTTTATGCTGAGTTAGCCTGCGGCAGTAAATATATCGCCTACAGCTAAATTTCGGCTTTGCACAAAGACTTCTGCGTCTAGACGCTTGGCTCCGGGTGCTTGTAGCTCCGTAATTCTCAAAAAACCATCGCCGCAACCAACCAAAATGCCAGAATCAATCGCAACAACTTCACCAGGCTCGCCATGACCAGACTCTGCGACCGCCATCCAAATACGACAAACCTCTCCCTTGAGCTGGCTTTGCGCGACTGGAAAAGGATTAAACGCACGCACTTGGCGTGATATTTCAGTCGCACTTTTATGCCAGTCAATCGTAGCTTCAGATTTATCTAACTTATGTGCGTAAGTCACCAAAGACTCGTCCTGTGGCGTGGCAGGCAGTTTTCCAGTTTCCTCTAAAGTTGCTATAGCCTCTACCATGAGCTTGGCGCCAACTAAACTTAATGCATCATGTAAAATCTGCGTAGTGTCAGTGTTAGTAATCGCAACTACGCCTCGACTCACCATGGCGCCAGCATCCAAGGCTGGCACAACCTCCATAATGGTCACACCGGTTTTGGTGTCGCCAGCTAATATTGATCGATGAATCGGCGCTGCACCTCGCCAGCGAGGTAATAAAGAGGCGTGGATATTGTAGCAACCAAAACGAGGCATATGCAGGATAACTGTGGGGATAATAAGACCATAGGCGGCAACAATCATCACATCAGCATGCGTCGCAGCAATTTGTTCTTGCACCTCAGCATCTTTCAAAGTTACTGGCTGAAACACTGTAATCTGATGTTGCTCGGCTAATAATTTAACTGGACTGGCTTTTAGCTTCATACCACGTCCAGCAGGCCGATCGGGTTGCGTGAGTACCATTACAATTTCATGTCCAGCAGCAATTAGGGCTGCTAGCGCAGGAACCGCGAACTCTGGCGTACCAGCAAAAATAATTTTCAAGTACGATCCTTAAATATTGTTGTGGTGTTGTTTTGTAGGTTCATTATCACGAAGCTGCTTAAGCATTTTACTTTTAATACGATTGCGTTTAAGCGGAGATAAATACTCCACAAAGACTCTTCCCAATAAATGGTCTATTTCATGTTGGATACAGACGCTCAATAAACCATGTGCTTTCAATGTGAATTTTTGACCTTCATGGTTGAGGGCTTCAACTGTCACTTTCTCCGCCCTTGTCACATTTTCATAGATGCCGGGCACAGATAAGCAACCCTCTTCATAATCTTGCTCACCACTACTAGCAATAATTTTAGGGTTAATAAACACCTGTAATTTATCTTTTGTCTCACTTGTATCAATAATGAGTAATTGGATATGTGCATTAACCTGCGTTGCTGCCAAGCCTATGCCTGGCGCATCGTACATGGTCTCTGCCATGTCGTTGATTAATTGACGAATTTTTGCATCCACTTCTATTACTGGTTTAGCTACCGTATGTAGGCGCGGGTCTGGATAATTAAGAATATTTAAAATTGCCATATGTACTCTATTTATTTCTTTAAAAATTTTATAAGCGAATTAATAACGTGATAAATTTCACTCAATAATACCGTTTTGCCACACATGTTTAACTAAGGCTATCGACATATGTATATCCACATTATAGCGCTGCTCATGTTTTGTTGCATAAGCTTTGGCGCTTATGCAGGAGAATACCGCGTTAAAAATGAGCATGAATATCGCCACTTGGCGACCAAAGATGATGCCTTGCTGGGAATATTAGTTAACTGCCTTGATAGTTCTTTGCCATGGTGTAAAGTGGTGGAGTTAAATCACATCCAAACTAAAAAACTACATTTAATTTCCATTATATGAATATTAACAAAAGCGAGGATCTCGCAGAGAAAACCTTGTGGATTGGCTTAAGTAAAATCGAGGATTTAGGTGCGCAAACCTTTTGTGAACTGCTCAAAGTGTTTGGCAATCCGCGTAATATTTATGCGGCAAGTTTCCAGCAATTAAAAGCCGTAGTTGCCGATCATATTGCTACTGAGATTAGCCGCGGTGTAAATGAAGAGACTTTGGCAGAATCTATGCGATGGTTGTCGCTAGAGAATAATTTTCTAGTGACCTTAGCCGACTCACACTACCCAAAATCACTACTTGAAATAACTGACCCACCCCCAGTTCTTTATGCCAAAGGCAAGTTGGCGCTTTTAAACCAACCTAGCATCGCTATCATTGGCAGTCGCAACGCTACGACACAAGGTAAAGAAAATGCGGAAGCTTTTGCCAAAGGCCTTTCTAGCTTCGGCCTTTGCATCGTAAGTGGTTTGGCGTTAGGAATCGATGGCGCGGCACATCGTGGCGCAATGCAAGCCAACGGATCTACCATCGCTGTAGCTGCTACCGGCTTAGATATTGTTTACCCATCTAAGCACCTTGATTTAGCTCATCAAATAGCTAAACATGGACTGCTAATCTCAGAGTTCGCTTTGGGCGAAACATCAAAACCACAAAATTTTCCAAGACGTAATCGTTTGATTAGCGGCCTAAGCCTAGGCTGTTTAGTAGTTGAAGCCAGTCTGCAAAGTGGTTCGCAAATAACAGCCAGACTAGCTACCGAACAGGGCCGTGAAGTATTTGTAATTCCAGGCTCCATCCACTCTCCTACTTCAAAAGGTTGTCATCAGCTGATAAAGCAAGGCGCCAAACTAGTGGATAACCTACAAGATATTATTGAAGATCTCAATTTATCGAATTTAAGTATGATGCAAACAAATGCCTCGGAAGTTCCAACTGACCACAAATTGAATAGCTAGCTTATGATGGTCTTGGACGATGAACTACTTTGATTGCCAACTAATTGCTGTTAAGCCGCTTGACGATGAGAGAAGTTTGATCCATGCTAATGTAACATGAATTTATAGGGAGTATCGCTAGCCTAAAAGGGCGGACAATATCAAAAAATTATGTAGTTAGATTTGCATTACAGAATGCTTTAAATTCTGTCATTTAAGCACTATGCATAAACCATCACACTTAATTTAAAAGTACTTTATTCAAAAATATTTTATTTAAGGATACAAGCTATGTTTGAAGTATTGGTTTATATGTTTGAAAACTACATTGATACCCATTTTAGACCTGACGAAAGTACGCTTTCGAGCGAATTATTTGCCGCAGGATTTGATGAGCAAGATATTGACGGTGCATTTAATTGGTTTAATCAGCTTGAGCTTATGGCTGACCAACCAGATATCTACGAAAAAGCCCACCATGTCAGCACCCGAATTTTTACCAACGATGAATTAAAAAAAATCAGTGGTGAAAGTATCGGTTTTGTTTTATTTTTGGTGCAAGCCAAGATACTCAATACCACACAACGCGAGTTGGTGCTTGAACTAGCGATGAACTTACCCCAGCCAGAAATTGGCATTGAAGAGATGCGGTGGATTGTGCTGATGACCACTTGGGGAGCTAGCAAGTCTGGACCAGATAAAACAAAAGAATATTTGTTTATTGAAGATGCTTTGCTTAATAAACAAAAACCGACACTACATTAGTAGCATCGGCTTTTATTCTTAACTTAAATTGTTGATACCCGTATAAGCTTGCGCAAAAACGTGTGGCTTTAGCGCAAGTCTTATTCGTTAATATTTTGAATAATGCTGCTGATAATTCCGGCTTGATTCAATGTGTAAAAATGTAAACCTGGCACACCAACGGCCTGCAAGGTCGCGCACAACTCGCTCACCACATCAACGCCAAACGAACGCAGTGAAGCCATATCATCACCATACTCCTCTAGTCGCATTTTCAACCATCGCGGAATCTCAGCCCCACAAATATTAGAAAAACGCGCTAGTTGGGTAATGTTATAAATGGGCATAATACCAGGCACAATAGGCACATCAATCCCTGCCGCTGCACACTGATCCATAAATCTAAAATAAGCGTCGGCATTATAGAAATACTGCGTAATCGCTGAGTTGGCTCCTGCATCAATCTTGCGCTTAAGATTAAATATATCGGCCGCTGGTGTTTTGGCTTCAGGATGAAATTCAGGATAGGCTGCCACTTCTAGATGAAAATGATTGCCAGTTTCCGCGCGAATGAATTCAACTAAATCGAGTGCATAACGAAAATCACCAACACACACTTCGCCTGAGGGTACATCACCGCGCAAAGTCACTAAACGTTTAATGCCCTGCGCTTGATAGGCTTGTAATAACGCACGAATTTCAGCCTTGCTTGATGAAACGCACGAGATATGTGGCGCAGCAGAAAAACCTTCTTGTTGAATTTCAAACACGGTTTCCATGGTGCGATCGCGCGTAGAGCCGCCAGCGCCAAAGGTAACGGAGAAAAACTCAGGTTTAAATTTTGCCAACTGTAGGCGCGTTTCACGTAGCTTCTCTACGCCTTCACTCGTTTTAGGTGGGAAAAACTCGAAGCTAATCGGAGCTATTGTCATGTATTAGTCTTTTTTATTATCAATAAAAATGGCTGCTAACAACCAGGAAATTACGCTATAAGCCAGTGCCCCTAAGATTCCAGCCGTCATGGTTTTTACTTCAAAACCTACCAGCCAATTACCTACGGCATAAAAAAGTATCCCATTGATTACTACGATAAATAGCCCTAGCGTCAAGATAGTAATTGGTAAAGTCAAAATCACTAAAATCGGCTTAATCAACATGTTGACGAAGCCGATGACCAAAGATGCAATTAATGCGGCACTGAACCCAGCCAGATGAATATTTGGAACAAAATATGCCACCGCCAATAAGGCGAGAGCATTCAAAATCCATATTACCAATAATTTCATGTAGCTAGTCCTTTAACGCAATTGCCTGCACACGTATTAGTAGCGATAGGTATCTGGCTTGTAAGGCCCTTGCTTCTGCACCCCAATGTAAGCGGCTTGTTCGTCAGTTAAAGTTGTCAACTGCGCATTGAGTTTTTTCAATTGCAGTACTGCTACTTTTTCATCCAAATGTTTAGGCAAGGTGTAAACACCCACTGGGTAATTGGCAGTTTGTGTAAATAACTCAATTTGCGCAATAGTTTGATTAGCAAATGATGAACTCATTACATAGCTTGGGTGACCCGTACCGCAACCTAAATTCACTAAACGGCCTTTTGCTAACAAGATGATTTTCTTGCCATCTGGGAATATCACATGATCCACTTGTGGCTTGATTTCATCCCACTCATATTTCTCAAGTGAGCTTACATCAATCTCATTATCAAAGTGGCCAATATTGCAGACGATTGCTTGGTTTTTCATTTTAGCCATATGTGCATGTGAGATTACATGGTAGTTACCAGTAGCTGTCACGAAGATATCAGCATGTTCAGCTGCGTAATCCATAGTCACTACACGGTAGCCTTCCATTGCCGCTTGCAACGCACAAATAGGATCCACCTCAGTAACCCAAACTTGGGCTGATAAAGCACGTAAAGCTTGAGCTGAGCCTTTACCAACATCACCGTAACCAGCAACTACCGCAACCTTACCAGCAATCATCACATCAGTTGCACGTTTAATTGCATCCACTAAAGATTCACGGCAGCCATATAAATTATCAAATTTTGATTTGGTTACTGAGTCATTTACGTTGATTGCAGGGAAAGCAAGCTTGCCTTCTTTATGCATTTGATACAAACGATGCACGCCCGTAGTAGTTTCTTCGGTCACGCCGATAATTTGGGCCAAGCGCGTTGAATACCAAGTTGGATCAATTTTTAATTTAGCTTTAATTGCATCAAATAGGCAGATTTCTTCTTCACTGCTCGGTTTAGCAATTACTGATAAATCTTTTTCAGCACGCGTACCAAGATGCAGCAATAAGGTAGCATCGCCTCCATCATCCAAAATCATGTTGGTGTATTGTGCTTGTCCGGCTTGATTGGCAGGCCATTCAAAAATGCGATGGGTGTAATCCCAATACTCGGTCAAGTTTTCGCCCTTAATGGCAAAAACTGGCGTGCCGCCATCTGCAATCGCAGCAGCTGCATGGTCTTGAGTTGAGTAGATATTGCATGATGCCCAACGGACGTCTGCACCCAAGTCATTTAGCGTCTCAATTAGCACCGCTGTTTGAATCGTCATATGTAGACTGCCAGTGATGCGCGCGCCTTTTAGTGGTTGTGCTTTGGCAAACTCTTCACGAATCGCCATTAATCCTGGCATTTCTGTTTCTGCAATCGCAATTTCTTTACGGCCAAAGGCTGCCAAACTGATATCGGCAACAATGTAATCTTTAAATTTTAAGTCAGTCACAGTATTCATTTTATATCCTTGAATGTGTGACCGGAGGGAAGGGGTGTACTAAAACAAGATAAGTTATAACGCTAATCTCACCCAAATCCCGTGCCCGGCACGGTTAATAATGGTGAGCGCCGTTAAAACATATTCCGAGCCTGGGAGAAGTCTCTCGCAACGCTCCTCGGAATAGTCAACATTATACGTGATATTTTTTTCCGCACCAAGGTGATGACAAACTGAATTTCATTGAAACTGGGTTTTCATGACCTGTGCCTAATACTTTTAACTAGTTAGGCCCAGAAAGCGAACTCAAGCATCGGGCCTTGTGGCTCGCGTATAAACACACCTATACAGACTTGGTAGGCACAATTTTCAATTATTAGCCTAAACAGCTAAATACTTGCACAGCGCTGTGATAGCACTGCGCAAGTCATAGGGCTAAATTGAAGCTTTTAATGCTTCAGCTCTATCGGTAGCTTCCCAAGTAAACTCAGGCTCGTCACGGCCAAAATGTCCATAAGCCGCTGTTTTTGTATAAATCGGACGCAATAGATCCAACATTTTAACGATACCTTTTGGGCGTAAATCAAAATGCTCTAACACTAATTGCCTAAGCACTTCGTCAGAAACTTTGCCAGTACCGTAAGTTTCTATCATTACTGAAGTTGGGCGAGCAACACCAATGGCATAACTCACTTGAACTAAGCAGCGTGAAGCCAAACCAGCAGCCACGATATTTTTAGCGACGTAACGACCAGCATAAGCTGCACTACGATCTACTTTTGATGGATCTTTACCAGAAAAAGCACCACCACCATGTGGCGCAGCACCACCATAGGTATCCACTATGATTTTACGACCGGTTAAACCGCAATCGCCTTGTGGGCCACCAATAACAAAACGGCCCGTAGGATTGACCAAGTACTTAATCTCGCCCTTGATCAGCTCTTGGGGCAACATAGGTTTAATGATTTCTTCAATCACTGCTTCACGAATTGCTTCCAATGACATTTCTGGGGCGTGCTGTGTAGAAAGAACCACAGTATCAATTTTGTATGGCTTGCCATCCACATACTGAACGGTGACCTGTGATTTAGCATCTGGACGCAACCATGGTAGACGGCCATCTTTACGCAATTGCGCCTGACGCTCCATCAACCGGTGACTAAGCCAAATTGGCAAAGGCATTAACTGTGGCGTTTCAGCCACCGCATAGCCAAACATTAATCCTTGGTCGCCAGCCCCTTGATCAAGCGGATCATCATCAGCGTTATCAACGCCTTGGGCGATATCTGGCGATTGTTTGTCATAAGCAACTAAAACTGCACAGCCTTTGTAATCAATACCATATTCAGTATTGTCATAGCCGATGCGCTTAATAGTTTCGCGTGCAACTTTAATATAATCAACATTGGCTGTGGTGGTAATTTCACCGGCCAATACGATTAAACCAGTGTTGGCCAACGTTTCGGCAGCAACACGTGCATTAGGATCTTGGGTTAAGATAGCATCTAAAATGCTATCGGATACTTGGTCTGCAAGCTTGTCTGGGTGACCTTCAGAAACCGATTCTGAAGTAAATAGATATTCGTTCATTGTGCGCCTTGAGTAATTAACAATAAAAATGAAGTGACTCTCATACTAAAGGCTGAAGCATGAAAATCAGGTCAATGTCTAGGCCGACATTCTACCTAACTTATTCAATAATAAGCAGATAAATAATTAATAAACCGCTATCTCCGAGCTTGGGCATCTTATAATAAACAAATGAAATTACAATTCACTAAAATGCATGGCATAGGAAATGATTTTATGGTGATTGATGCCATCAATCAGTCGGTAAGTCTGACGCCTCAACAAATTCAAGCCCTAGCCAACCGCCAATTTGGCATCGGCTTTGACCAGCTACTCTTGGTCGAAACTTCAAAAATCGCTGATTTTAAATACCGCATTTTTAATGCTGATGGAAGCGAAGTGTCACAATGCGGTAACGGTGCACGCTGTTTTGCGCGCTTTGTCTATGAGCAGAAATTAAGCTCAAAACGCGAAATTAGTGTAGAAACTGCCAGTGGTATTATTACACCAAAATTAGAAGAACATGACTTGGTAACGGTGGACATGGGTGCACCAAAATTTGCGCCTGAGGATATTCCGTTTATTGCAGATGGCACTGCCACTAGCTATGAATTGAATATTGGCGATGAGTCAGTCATGATTGCCGCACTCTCCATGGGCAACCCACATGCGGTGCAAATTGTAGAGAATGTTGATTCCGCTCCTGTAGAGCGTATGGGGAGACAAATTGAATTACACCCACGCTTTCCGCAGCGGGTAAACGCGGGTTTTATGCAAATAATGGATACACACCATATTAAATTAAGAGTATTTGAACGCGGTAGCGGTGAAACATTAGCTTGTGGCACTGGCGCCTGCGCCGCGGTAGTTGCTGGCATAGTATGGGGGCGATTGGTATCGCCCGTATCGGTCAAAGCGCGTGGCGGAGAATTAAAAATTGCATGGCAAGGTGGCAATTCTGCGGTGATGATGACTGGTCCTGCAGTGACCGTGTTTACAGGCAGCATAACCTTACCAATAAAGAATTAATTCAGCATAGCTAAAAGTACGAAATTAAAAAGGATAGTCATGCAACAAGATAGCCCCGCACAAAGCAACGCCGTGACCGCAGATCAAGTCAGTCAATTTTTACGTAGTCATAGTCATTTTTTTGAGCAACATGCGAGCTTGCTTACTGAAATCTATTTGCCCAGCCCTCATGGCAATGGTGCAATATCACTGGCTGAGCGTCAGCAGTTAGCGCAACGTGACAAAATTCGTGTGCTAGAGGCGATGTTGGCACAAATGATAGAGTCGGCCCAACAAAACGACACCACTAGTAGCAAGGTACATAATTTAAGCGTGCAATTAATTGGCAGCCTTAACTTTATTGATCTGCAAAAACTCATCGCACAAACCTTGCAACAAGACTTTGGAGTCACCCAATCATTGCTGCGCTTGTGGGTACAACCCAGCAACAGTGATTTAGCCCAAGATGACGCATTTACAAAAATGGAACCCGCTTTTAGCGACTGGGCAATCAGTTTAAATCAGCCATTTTGTGGCGCTAAACCTGAAGTGGCTCAAGATTTATTAGATGGAGATTTAATGTCGTTTGCGTTCATTCCACTTTATCTAGTAAAGGGCAACTCGCAAGCCAGTGGCGTACTTATTTTAGCCGCACAAGATGAACAGCGCTTTAAAGCAGAGATGGGTACGATGTATCTTAGCTTAATCGGTGAGCTGATTAGCGCAGCATTGGCGCGCCACATTTAATGTACTAGGGATAAAACCTAGTGAAGCATCTTAAAGACTACCTTCAGCATTTAACTTTTGAGCGAGGTCTAAGCGCGCTCACCTGCAAAAACTATGCCCGAGATATAGCACTTTTGGAATCGCTGATTGTGCAGGCTGGCCTAGATATTGATAGCTTAGCTACTATACAAAGTGCGCAGATTAGACGCTTTATCTCCACACTTAATAGCCGCGGATTGAGTGGCAAAAGTATCGCTAGAGCATTGTCTGCGTGGCGGGGATTTTATGCCTATTTAATTCATCACCAAGGCTTTACACAAAACCCAGTCATGGGATTACGTGCACCAAAAACGGCAAAATCTTTGCCACAAGCACTCTCGGTTGACCAAGCAGTGAAGTTTGTTGAAATTGCTGGTGACGGCATATTAGAACAACGTGACCATGCCATTTTGGAATTATTTTATTCATCAGGATTACGCTTAGCAGAACTGGTGAATTTAGATTTGGATATGCTGGATTTTGCAGACGGCACTGTTACTGTGACCGGCAAAGGTAATAAAACTCGCATTGTGCCCATCGGTAGCCATGCCATCAACGCCATACAAGTTTGGTTACAGCAACGAGCGCTGATTGCAATTGACGAGCAATATACCAAGGCCTTATTTGTTACTCAGCAAGGGCGAAGAATCACGCCTCGTGCAGTACAATACCGCATCAAAGGCTGGGCTATCAAGCAGGGCGTCAACTCAAATATACACCCACATATACTTAGGCATAGCTTCGCAAGCCATGTGCTACAATCTAGCCAAGATTTACGCGCAGTGCAAGAAATGCTCGGTCACGCCAATATCAGCAGCACCCAAATCTACACGCATCTCGATTTTCAGCATTTAGCTACGATTTACGATAAAGCCCATCCGCGCGCTAAAAAATGAGTGCGCGGCAGTGAATTTGTTTGTGCCCAATTGGTCATTAACGGACTATTTAAAATTCTATTCAACCCTTCTTAAGGAAATACCATGGAACATACATTACCTGCTTTGCCCTATGCTAAAAACGCACTAGCCCCACATATATCAGAAGAAACCCTAGAGTTTCACTACGGCAAACACCATCAAACTTACGTCACTAACCTTAACAACCTAATTAAGGGCACTGAGTTTGAAACTAGCAGCTTAGAAGAAATTATTAAAAAATCTGCTGCTGGCATTTATAACAATGCGGCACAAATTTGGAACCACACCTTCTTATGGAGCAGCATGAAACCTAATGGTGGTGGTGCTCCGACAGGCGCTTTAGCTGATGCAATCAATGCTAAATGGGGCTCATTTGAAGACTTCAAAAAAGCATTTCAAACTTCAGCTGTAGGTAACTTTGGTTCAGGCTGGACTTGGTTGGTAAAAAAAGCTGACGGCTCTGTTGATATCGTCAATATGGGCGCTGCCGGCACGCCACTAACGACAGGTGATAAAGCATTATTAACGATTGATGTATGGGAACATGCTTATTACATTGACTACCGCAATGCGCGTCCTAAATATGTAGAAACATTTTTAACGTCATTAGCGAACTGGGATTTTGCTAGCGCTAACTTTAGTAGCTAAACCATACTGAAGTTTAAATCGTGTTGTTTAAAAAGGTCGCAGTTGCGGCCTTTTTAATTTGGGCGGCAATGCCTAAGTTTCTGTTATTATTTGCCTCATGTTGCGTCGTTTAATACTCACATTATCACTAGTTGCGTCGTTTGGCTTAGCCCAAATCGGTGCTGTTAGCCATGAACTCTCGCATTACGTTGAAGCGAATGCAGAACATACACAGCAAAATCACAGCAAGAATACCAGCCCAAGCAATCAGTCTAGTCATAACCACAGTTGTGCGAAATGTTTAGGTTATGCTGAATTAGGCCATGCGGTTACTAGCAGTATCATCGCTTTCACGATAACCTCAACCCAAAACTCACCTACCCGCCTTTGTTTCGATAGCAATACAGCAAGCAATCCTCGCGCTTACAGCGCACGCGCACCTCCAGTTCTCGCTTAACTCTTAGTACTTGCGCCCAGCTCACCAGAGCTTAAGCGCTATTTTTGGCAGTTTTTTTGGCCAATTCTCCGTTACTTTGCGAGACCTTCATGAATAAATCACTCCCCAAACCACATGGATTATTGTGGCCTAAACTAATTTGTAACCTATTGTTTTTGCTTATTACGTCTGGATTAACTAGCCCCGTAAGTTTTGCCGATGAAACGACGCGGATTGAATTGCCCTCAGTGGCCGTCACGGGCAATCCGTTAGGCTTGGATGCTGACCAACTAATTGTGCCAGTAACCATATTAAATGGGCGTGAGCTATCACTTAAACGCGAAAGTACATTAGGTGAAACCCTTAACGGCATTCCAGGCGTCAGCTCCACTAACTTCGGTCCCAATGCTTCGCGCCCAGTCATCCGCGGTCTTGATGCGGAACGTGTACGTATTCTGCAAAATGGGGTGGGCGTGGTCGATGCCTCTAGCTTAAGTTTTGATCATGCCGTTTCAATAGACCCATTAGTAATTGAGCAGGTTGATGTGATTCGTGGCCCTGCCGCTTTACTCTATGGTGGCAGTGCTGTTGGTGGCGTGGTCAATGCAGTTGATCATCGCATTCCCACTGAAAAATTAGAAGGTGTCACTGGCAGAACTGAAGCTCGCCTAGGTGGGGCTGCCAATGAAAGTAATATGGCTGGCGTGGTCGACGTTGGTAATGGTCAAATAGCTATACACGCGGATGCATATGCCCGCAAAACCAATGATTTAAACATTCCTGGTTTTGCCCTATCGAATCGCAAAGCACTTGCCGACCGCACACTACAAACCAATAGTGGCACCCTGAAAAATAGCAGTGCCACTAGCGATGGCGGTGCATTAGGCGCGTCACTCACGCTTGATAACGGCTACCTAGGGGCTTCTTATTCTGGTTTTAATAGTAATTACGGCACGGTCGCAGAAGAAAATGTGCGTATCGATATGAAAAGCCAGCGCTGGGATATTGCCTCTGAATTCACCGATTTAAGTAGCGTCATTAATCGCGTGAAATTCCGCCTAGCGCACACCGACTATCAACACCAAGAAATTAATATTGGCGTTGTCGGCACTACATTCAAAAACAGTGGCATTGAAGGTTCATTAGAAGCTGGTCATGCCAAAATTGGAAATATAAGCGGGGTAATCGGTCTGCAATTTCAAAACACCTCCTTTGAAGCGCTTGGCGCTGAAGCATTTGTGCCGAGTACGAACACGCAAAGCAAAGCGGTGTATTTGTATGAAGAGCTACCGGTAGACGAATTCAAATTTAGCTTAGGTGGTCGCACAGAATATACTACGGCAGATGCTAGTGCTTGGTCTAAAAATTCTAGCGCACAAAACGCAAGCTTCAACCCCACAAGCTATGCATTAGGAGCGCTTTATATGTTCACGCCTAACTGGTCATTGGCTAGCAACCTTTCACACAATGAGCGCGCGCCAAGTTACTTTGAGCTATATGCCAATGGAGCTCACTTAGCCACCGGTCAGTATGAAGTTGGAAATCCCAATTTCTCTCTAGAACGTTCAAATGGCGTTGATGCGCAAATGCGTTGGAAGGATGGGAAAAATTCATTTAGTGCTGGGCCTTATTACACTAAATTCAGCAGCTTTATTGGTTTACTTGATACAGGGCTTAAGGGTCCAAGCTCTGCTTTGCCGTTAGCGCAATTCACCGAAGTAGCAGCAAGCTTCAGGGGATTTGAAACGGAAGGGAAGTTTAACCTTAATGACAATATTAACTTAAAACTGACTGGTGACTATGTTCGCGCGACGAACTTAACTTCTGGTGAAGCGTTACCGCGCATTGCGCCGCTTAGATTAGGTGCAGGCTTGCAGTATCAGAAGAATGAATTAGGTGCGCGACTGAATGTATTACATGCTTTTGCACAAGAGCGTATAGCCGCCAATGAATTAGCCACTAACGGTTACACCAATGTGAGCGCGCTAGTAACTTACAAGTTGCCCACCAAGGTTAACATTGAGTTATTTGCTAAAGCCAACAACTTACTCAATCAAGACATTCGTGATTCTGCTTCATTTTTGAAGGATATTGCACCGCAAGGCGCGCGTTCTGTGACGATTGGTTTGCGAAGCGATTTTTAGTGCGGAGGTTCAGGCTTTGGTCGGGCTAGCCTAGTAGCAATAATCCCCAAGTTGTAGCCAATATCGTTAGTGCTAAAAATACTGCTGCGCTTCCAATATCCTTGGCTTGCTTGGCGAGGGAGTTATGTTCAGTTGATGTGTGGTCTACGGCCGCCTCAATCGCTGAGTTTAATAACTCCACAATTAATAACAGCAAAACACTTGCCACCATCAATGCTTGCTCTATCGCACTTTTACCCAAATAAAATGCTAATGGAATCAATATAATGGCGAGAAAAACCTCTTGACGAAATGCATCCTCATGTTTAAAGGCTGCCACGAAACCTTCAAGAGAGTAACCGCAGGCATTAATTAACCTGCGCACACCAGTTTTACCTTTGAACGGACTAGTCGCCAAGTGTTTAGACGCTGGCATTTTTTTAGCTTTACTGTCTGGTTTATTAGTCGTGGTTTGCATCAAAGGCTCTCTTTTATATTAGGCTTTTAAATTTAAAGCCTAGATTTTTAATGCGCTTATTTTAACATGCGCTATCATTACGGTTTGGCAACATTACATTAGGTAAATTATGGCACGAACAGTCAATTGTATTAAATTAGGCAGAGAAGCAGACGGCATGGACTTCCCACCTTACCCAGGTGAACTAGGCAAGCGCATTTACACGCACGTTTCCAAAGAAGCTTGGGCAACATGGCTTAAGCAGCAAACCATGCTGGTCAACGAAAATCGTCTCAGCCTAGCCGATCAATCTGCTCGGAAATACTTAACCGAACAAACTGAAAAATACTTTTTCGGTGAGGGTGCTGACACTGCTCAGGGTTATGTTCCTCCCAAAGCTGACTAGAAAATAAAGCCTACTTACAATAAAAAAGCGCTGAAAATCAGCGCTTTTTTATTAGTTGCTGCTTATACTACTGATTGCTGTGTTTCGCGCTCGATATCTTCTAAAGAGCTGTGTCGTACGTCAATGCCTTTTACCATATACACCACATATTCTGCGATGTTTTTAGCATGGTCACCAATACGTTCAATAGCTTTAGCCACAAACAACACTTCCAATGACATTGATATAGTCCGTGGATCTTCTAACATAAAGGTAATGAGCTGACGCATGGCCGCACGAAATTGCTCATCTACCAATTCATCCTGCTTAGCCACTTCAACCGTTTTACTCACATCTAACCGTGCAAAACCATCTAGGGCAGTACGCAACATATCGCGCACTAGAGCCACCATCGATTTAATTTCGTTGAAACGTGGCTTATACATGCGATCTTCATCGTAAATTTTCTGTGCAGTACGTGCGATTTTAGTCGCCTCGTCACCAATACGCTCAAGGTCGGTAATGGTCTTTACCATCATCATGACCATGCGTAAATCACCAGCAGCTGGCTGACGGCGAGCAATAATATGGCTGCAATCTTCATCAATTTCGATTTCAAGTGTATTCACACGCTTGTCATTAACCATGACTTCTTTGGCAAGATTAGTGTCAAGTTTTACCAACGCTTCTAACGCCTGTACGATTTGTAGCTCAACTAAGCCACCCATTTCAAGTACTTTGGCACGTACCGCTTCTAATTCGGCGTCGTATTGCTTAAAGGTATGTTCAGTTTGCATCATGCTTCCTTGGGAATTTTACTAATGATACCGCTTAAATTTTAACTACTCTAACTTCCCATACTAATGGTCAATTATGACAACAGTATTTCAGACTTAATATACTAGCCCACAGCAACAGAAATACTAATTATTTTTTATAAGTTTTAACGCCATCCGCAGTAGCCAGCAACAATACGTTCGCTGGGCGAGCGGCAAACAAACCATTAGTGACTACGCCGACGATTTGATTGATCTTGGCTTCCATTGCAATCGGGTCAGCAATACTTAAACCATGCACGTCTAAAATAACATTGCCGTTATCCGTAGTAAAGTTGCGTAACGCTGGTTGGCCACCTAATTTGACTAGTTCACGCGCTACATAGCTTTTAGCCATCGGCAATACCTCAACTGGTAATGGGAATTTACCCAGCACCGCAACGTACTTGCTTTCATCACAAATACAAATAAACTGCTTAGCCACCGCAGCCACGATTTTTTCTCGGGTTAATGCGCCACCGCCACCTTTAATCATATGCAAGTGCTCGGTAATCTCATCTGCGCCATCGACATAAATATCCATGCTATCCACGCTATTTAAGTCAAACACCTCAATACCGTGCGCACGAAGGCGTTGCGCTGTTGCTTCAGAACTGGCGACCGCGCCATCGATTTTATGTTTTACTTTAGCTAACTCATCAATGAAAAAGTTGGCCGTTGAGCCAGTACCCACTCCAATAATGCCGCCTTTTACATACTCAACAGCCGCTTTTGCAACCTGTTGTTTAAGTTCGTCTTGTGATAACTTCGTTTCATTTTTCTGCATTTTGGTTATATCCCGACATTTTCTTTATAATTACATACATCTACCACTATACACTGCATGGCCTTTGAATGAAAATTGCCAAAGGCATCTAAATACTTACCATGACTCAAGTAATGCTTAGCATCAACGATTATTTAAATAAAATACAAAACTCACGCGTGTATGACGTGGCAAAAATCACGCCACTTGAACTGCAACCCAATCTATCTAAACGCATACAGAACAACGTACTTTTAAAGCGTGAAGATATGCAACCAGTTTTCTCGTTTAAATTACGCGGTGCCTATAACAAAATGGCGCAACTGCCTGCTGCCACCCTAGCTAAAGGCGTGATTGCAGCCAGTGCTGGCAACCATGCTCAAGGTGTAGCGCTTAGTGCACAAAAACTAGGTTGCCGAGCAGTCATTGTCATGCCAACCACTACGCCGCAAATCAAAATAAATGCGGTCAAAAGCCGCGGCGCAGAGGTGATTCTATTTGGCGATAGTTATACAGACGCCTATGCAAGGGCACAGGAGTTAGAAAAAACTGAAGGCCTTACTTTTGTACACCCTTACGACGATCCTGACGTTATTGCCGGTCAAGGGACTATCGCACTCGAAATACTTAACCAACACCCAGGTCCTATTCACGCTATATTTTGCTGTGTAGGTGGTGGTGGCTTACTGGCAGGGGTTGCTGCCTACATTAAGGCTATGCGCCCTGAGATTAGAGTGATTGGCGTCGAAGCCAAAGATGCCGAGGCCATGACGCAATCTCTTAATATTGGCCATCGCATTATGCTTGACCAAGTCGGCCTGTTTGCCGATGGCGCTGCCGTAAAACAAGTCGGCGAGCATACCTTTGCCTTATGCCAGCAATATGTAGATGAAATGATCGTAGTGGATAATGATGCTATCTGCGCAGCAATTAAAGATGTATTTGAAGATACTCGTAGCATTTTAGAGCCTGCTGGCGCTCTTGCTACTGCTGGTATTAAAGAATATGCAAAACGTCATCAGTTAAGCGGAGAAACCTTGATTGGCATCGCTTCTGGAGCCAATATGAATTTCGACCGCTTGCGCTTTATTGCCGAGCGCGCAGAAGTTGGTGAAAAGCGTGAGGCTGTGTTAGCGGTGAGTATTCCCGAGCAGCCGGGTGCATTTAAAACTTTCTGCCATCTACTGGGTGATCGTAATATCACAGAGTTTAACTACCGATACTCTGATCCAAAAATTGCGCATATTTTTGTCGGCGTTGCTATTGCCGACCCTAGTGAAGCTACAAATTTGGTCGCGGCCCTGCAAGCTAAAGGCTTACCCGCATTAGATTTAACCGATAATGAAGTGGCCAAGTTGCATTTGCGGCATTTAGTAGGTGGACATGCCCCACAAGCCACCAATGAAGTGGTGTTTAGATTTGAGTTTCCGGAAAAACCTGGCGCTCTTATGAAATTTTTAGATACCATGGGCCACGACTGGAATATTAGCTTGTTTCATTACCGCAATCATGGCGCTGACTTTGGTCGCGTGCTGGTTGGAATGCAGGTGCCACCGGCTGATACAAATCAGTTCCATGAATTTTTAGATCAACTTGGTTATCCGCACTGGGATGAAACTGAAAACCCTGCCTATAAGTTATTTTTGGGTTAATTTTTAGTCTGTATATCCGAGATTTTGGTTGTATATAACCAATCAAAACTACGCCTTTGCAAACTAATCCATAAAAGCCAGGAGTAGGTTAAGTATGAATATTCACCTAGATTGAACCTAAACCAGCATGGCGTGCCTTACTTAGTATTAGTAGATAAGAAAAAATAAGATTGAACAAAAGGAGCAATAAAGCATGAAATTAACGCATTGGATAATGGTTTTCGCAACGGGAATCTGTTTAAACGCGAGTGCCACAGCCGCTGACCGCGGAAAAGCCTATGTTTCAAATCAGGACGGGGGCGTTACGGTAATCGACCTCAACACGCTAACCACTGACACTGTCATTGACGTTAAGGCTGACGGTCCACGCGGCCTTGCCGTAAGTGAAGATGGTAAATTGCTGATAGTTGCCACCCGAGAAAATGGGAGTATTTCTATCATTGATACCGCAACTAATGAAGTGCTAAAGCAAATTGCTGTGGGTAAAAATCCAGAGTTTGTGCGCGTACGCGGAAATTTTGCTTTTGTTTCCTATGAACCCAGCTCTAAAGGCGGCCCTCCTCCAGTAGCAGGTGCTGTAGCTATTGCGGCACCCGAAGAGGCTGATGATGATAAAGAACCAGCGCGTATCGGTATAGTGGATTTAAAACTTGGCAAAAAAGTACGCGAAATTATCGGCGGGCCTGAAACTGAAGGCATTGAATTTAGCCGTGATGGCAAGCAGCTAGTGATTACTAACGAAGCCGACAATACGGTCACTGTGCACAGCATGAAAACTGGCAAATTACTTAAAACTATTCCAACGCATGATTATGGCGATAGGCCACGCGGCATAAAGGTTTCACCTGATGGTAAAACCTACATAGTTACCCTAGAGTTCAGCAATAAATTCATGGTGATGGACAAAAAATTTAAGGTGTTACGCACAGTAGACACTGGTGGCGCACCGTACGGTGTTGCTTATGACCGTAACGGCGAGCGCATTTTTATTGCTGCTAACAAGGCCAAGGCAATGGAGGTTTATAACGCAAAAACCTTTGAAAAGATTAAAGACATCACTACGGGTAACCGTTGCTGGCACTTTAGTTTCACACCGGATGACAAAGAAATTCTGCTCGCTTGCGGCAAGTCTGACGCAGTGTTTGTAATTGATGTTGAAAAACTTGAAGTAACACAGCAAATTCAAGATAAGAAAATGCCTTGGGGTGTTGTAACTTACCCTAAATCTATGGGTAGCTTAGATAAGCCTTTATAGTTAATGCCTGTAATGACGAAAAGCCGCGCATGCGCGGTTTTTTTTATTAAGATATGATGTGACTTCGCTGTTGACCAATTTGCTTATTGATTAATAAGATATATCTGTATTTCTATGAATTTTCGATAGTGAAATCTACTTGCTTGAATATCCTGATAGCAGACATACAAAATTTTCACTTCCGACCCATTGCAGACATTCGCCACCCAAAAAAGGCACACATAGGCGCCTTTTTGAAAAACAGGGTGATTAGGCCGCAGCCCTTCCATTTACTAATTATTCAATAGCGCAATTAGTAAGATACAGCTTATTGCCAGTAAAGGTTTTATAGTCTCCATTAATGGTTGCCTCACTTAATTTTCCAGTAAGATTTGCTATAACCATTTTGGCTTCTTTTGACTGCTGCTCACAAATAATCCTTGGGGTATTATCTCCAATTAATAAACTCCACGGGTCGCCAGACGTATCTTTTCCATACACAAATGCGCCTAGCAATTTGATTCTTTTTGAGCCTTCAATATCTAGTAAGTACTGCTCTTTTGTTTTACCGTTTGTATCTGCACCAGCGAAAAGAGCATAAGAAAAATCCATTGCATTAAAACTTAAAACCTTTTCGTCAGCTTTCACATCGGGTTTAGACTCTGAATTTTCTTTTGATGCACTTGTTGAGGGTTCACTTTTATTTGAACAAGCACTAATGCCAAAAAACATTAAAATTACTAAAGTTAAGATTTTTATACTCATAATATTTCCTTTAATTTTTGAACTTTATGAATTGATTATGTGAGGATAATTTTAAAAAAATACTAAATCTATACTGAGCACCCCACTGCTCAGAAAGAATTGAATATTTAAATTAAATTGTATTTATTTAGTGGCTATGGATAATAGTATATCTATTAAAACCATTATTTAAATGATAATAAGATATTTTTAACGAAAAATGCATAAAAATTTAATTAATGATAAATATTAGGAGGATAGTATATGAATTTATTTATACAAAAAATATCAATATTCTTGCTTGGATTACTACTCATTGTGAGTTGTTCAAAGCGTTCAGAAGATACTGCATCAGTGCAGTCAACAGCCTTGCCATTAACTGAAATGGCTTGGTATGCCCCAAATAATTTAACACAAGAGTGCACGCAAAGCGAAGGGCCAGGCAAGTTGATTGAAATGATGCAAACATTACAAAAACCTTACACTTCAACAGACGAGGAAAAAGTTGGGGACACTATTACTGTCGTAAGGCTAGACATACCTTCAGAAGGTGGAGGTGTGCGTTACTTAAGAGGCAAAGATAGATGCGAAGCATATGTGAATGCACTTAAACAAGTAAACAAGGGTGAGGTAGATAAATACAAATAGCATTTTGTTGCGGATATATCCACATCAGACAAGTAAAACATCATTTTTAATTTGTAATTCTGGAGCTATAAGTTAGATAAAAATAAGGAGGAAATATGATTAACAAGCTTGCGGGGATTCTTTTATTGGTGCTGATTTCACAGTCAGTCATTGTGTTCGCTGATGAGTTTTATACGGTAAGTATTATATGTCCCAATAAACCAGGTTATGGTACTGACAGCGTTTCAATTCATGCAAAAAGTGACTTAGACGCCATGAATGAAGCAAATAAAATCTTGCTTGATAACTCAAAATACAAAGGAAAAGGTTGTCTAGTTAAGGAAGTTAGGAAAGGTTAACAGCCTCGACTTAAATAGTTAAACTTAATATTCACCCAATTAATCTGAATTATTTTGTGGAATTATAGGCGACCTCTTCTGGCCCTAAGTTCAATTTACATCCGTCTGATCACATGCAAAATGTACCAAATTCTAGTGCGCCTAAAAGCTTACTCTGGGGCTTACCATCTTTTGACATGAATGCAATCTCCTTTACTTTTGTTTCTAGATTGTAAAGGTATTGAATCTCAAACTTCTCCTGACGCTTGCTCAGTTTAGCTTCAATCACACGAACATTCGGCTTTGTGTTATCGGGTTTAAAGATGCTCCATTTGATTGAGCCATTTACACCAACGCACGTAAAAAGCTCTTGTCCCTCAGTCGATTTCTCAAACTCTTTAAGGGCTTGCTGGTCTCTGTCAAAGAACTTCAATATGTCAGTGTTGGCAATTATCAGTAGCATGAGTATCCCAAAGAACATTAGGATCACTTTCCAATTCTCAACCTGATATTTTGGCTCATCATTAACAGTAACTATCTCTTGCATTGATAAGCTTCTAGATTCATTGATTAGGTCTAAAGGCGGCAAGTCGTTTTCATTAATCTTCTGACCTGCGCCACAGGAGTAACAGAACTTTGCTGTTTCATTAACTTCTTTACCACATTGCATACAAAACATTGGGAGCCCGCCTACTAACGTGATGAAATGTCTGGATTTAAATACCTATTAAATTTTTTATCAGTCCAACGAATATTTGATAGGGATAGATATGCTAAATGGTTTACCAATCAAAGAAGTTGGTGGTGTAGGATAAGATGCCACGCCCTTAACCTTCTCTAAAGCATCACTATCTAGCAAGGAATATCCGCTTGTCTGCTGAATTGAGGCGGCAACCGCGCGTCCTTGCACATCAAAGTCTAACCTGATTGTAACCACTCCTTGCCAGCCACGCATTCGAGCAAGTCGTGGGTATGATTTTACTTTGGGGAGACTAGAGATTTGTTTGCTATAACTATCTAGCTGTGCCGTTTGGTCAAGACTTTTAAGAGTATTATTTAATTCCAGATCATCAAGTTTGGCATTCTGGTCTGAAGCTACCCTTTCCGCTTCCAAACGGGCTTTTTCAGCCTTTTCCTTTTCATCTTTGACTTGCTGCGCCTCGATTTGCAACAACTCTAGTTCGCGTTTAGCATTTTGCTCTGTAACTCTTCGCGCCTCATCTGTTTCCTTTTTTAGCTTATTCAGTTCTATAGCGTGCTGCTCTAGCATCAGTCTTGCTTGAGTATCAGTTCGCTGCTTTGTAGACCAAACTTGAAATCCTGAATAGCCGGCAATCAAGATAAGCGCTATACCCATTACATAGAGAACTTTGGGATATATTCTAAGCTGAGTCTCTTGACTAGTATCTCCAGTAAGTTGCCTTCTTTCACTTTTGTCTTCTGAGGGAGGAAGTAGGGGTGAATCGACAGTGGGTTGCTGCGAGACACCACAAAACCGGCAAAATTTAGCTGAAACTGGAAGATTATTTCCGCAGGATGCGCAAAATTTATTCACTTAGAAACATTCATCAACACGAATTTTTTTCTTCATACACAGGGTTGCCATGATTTCTCATATGAAGCAGCGTCTTCTGGCCCCAAGCACCAGCCGAGTTTTGTTAACTTTCCAACCAACCTATCTCTTCGATCGCATGCTGCCCAAGTGGCCTTATTATCGCCAGAACCGCCTCTACAAGAGTCCTCTTCAACATACAATTGTTTTAACGCAGTTTGGGCGTCATTGGACTGCGGACTATCCGATTTTGGTTTTAGATCTTGCAGTTTAGTGGTGGTTTTATTTTGGGATGATGGCAATATGCTTGCATTACTTGAGCCTTGTTTCCTCAACAAAATACCCATCGGAGCTTCTATTGTTCCATCTGCCTGCAAGGTAAGTACCATGTTAACCCCTTGATTAATTGGCAATTTAATCTTGTCACCCTCAATGATATAAGGTAATTCCATTTCCACTCCCATTGCGGATTGATATACCTTACCATTGGACTTAAAGGTGTATTTTAAAAGGCCAGTGCCATCAACATAAGTACCATCTAGCTTATTACCACAAGCCGTTAGTAACAAAAGTAAAAATATAACTAAAATTTTGAACATTTGTGCCCCGATGAATTTAAATCATAGTGCGCTATGAGTAATACCATGAAGATAGCTAATGGGGATTAAACAGGTAAGCTCGCCCGTTTAATAAGTAATAGCTGGTACGCACACAAACCATTCTAGTTTTAATTAGAATGACTGTCCACTAATGGCCCATAACAGACTAACAATCTATTAAGCGCGACACCTCTAAGCAGTCATCCGCAAAGAAAAAGGGCTGGGATTTACTCCAGCCCTTCTTCATTTCTTTTGGGTCAATAACGTAATAAGCCCCCTTAAGACTTACCCTTAAGTTGAGTCATTATAAAATCCCACTCTTTAGGATCTACCGGCGTAATCGATAATCGGTTCCCACGTTGCAGGATGCGCATATGCTCTAATTCAGAAAAAGTACGTAACTCTTTTAGGCTTAACAATCGTGTTTTTCTGACCAATTTCACATCTACATTCAACCATCGTGGCGTTTCTGGTGTCGCTTTAGCATCGTAGTATTTATGGCCTTTGATGAATTGAAGTCGATCTGGATACGCAAGCGTACAGACCTCAGCAATGCCCGCAATACCAGGGACATCGCAATTGGAGTGGTAAAAAAACACACCATCACCTACCCGCATTTGGTCGCGCATAAAGTTACGCGCCTGATAGTTACGAATGCCATACCAATCGACTGTTTGGTTAGGAAAACCTGCCAAGTCATCAATAGAGACATCGCTCGGTTCAGACTTCATTAGCCAATAACGCATAGTTCACCTTTCATTAAATTTGTTATGATTGGCCATATCAACTGAATTGCCAGCGCCTGTCATTACGACACACGAATTGCAACTTTATCAAAATTTAGAGAG
>Ga0214216_1000032_pt1 | contig 61413 bp, 49 predicted proteins | sample TroBogypolimnion_12_FD_153054 | JGI IMG/M metagenome (GOLD analysis project Ga0214216, IMG submission 153054) | Freshwater microbial communities from Trout Bog Lake, WI - 27JUN2007 hypolimnion | ecosystem: Environmental > Aquatic > Freshwater > Lake > Hypolimnion/Profundal zone | place: Trout... | reverse complement strand
TCTGGTTAATTTCAGAGAGTATGGAGCAGGGGCTGAGGTGGGTCAATTTTGAATGCCGATTTTCCCCTTTAGTGGGTCATTATTCCACGCCGATTCACAGATTTCAGGTATCTCGGCGAACGTGTGCGGGAGCCTTCCGGTTTAAGCGATACGCAAGCCAACCGGATTCTTCTTAGAAAGCAGCTCAACCTGGTGATTGCTGAGATTGTGAACGGAGTTTTTGAATTTGCGGCTCGATTCCCCCACAGCAATAAAAGGGAATATTTTTCAGAACTGGAAGGAAGAAGGGTAACCAAAAAACCTGGTGATGTGCTTTTCGGTGTATATGCGCAGAAATGGTTTGAAGCCATGAAACCTGGCATGAGCAGGAGTCAGATACGGGATTATACAAGTGCCTTGGATATGCACCTGTTGCCGTCTCTGAAAAATCTGTCATTTGGTCAACTCAATTCAGTACAATTGAAAAAATTCGTGGCCCAAATGAAGGGAAAAAAGAATCAATACGGGAAACCGTTATCAGCCAAACGTATTCAAAACGTGATGATTCCCTTGAGGGTCATTATAAAGGATGCGATTGAAGAATATGGCTGGACCGATTTTCCAGATCCTTTTACCCGTTTAAAACTCCCAAGGCCAAAAAAATTCCGGGTCCTTCCGTTCAGTTTTGAAGAGTGGAATATTTTAATCAATGCCATCCCCGATTGGTATAAGCCCTATTTTGAGTTTGCCGTTCAAACAGGCCTTCGCCCTTCGGAGCAAGTTGCTTTGAAATGGGATGCAATTGACAGCGAGTATATCCACATTGAGCTGAGCAGAGTTCGGAATTATGAGAAAGACGATCTAAAAACCCATGAGAGCAGAAGGCGAATTTTGTTAAGGCCGACACTCAAGCATATTCTGAACCAGCAAAAAGAACTGACAAAAGAAATGCAGAGTCCTTATGTATTCATCAATTCATACGGCAGGCCGATACTCCAGGATAAACTGCGCGAACTCTGGGCGAAGGTGATGAGAAAGACCGATCTTCCTTATAGGCGAATGTATGAGACCAGGCACACGTTTGCATCCTGGGCTCTCGCTTTGGGGGAAACACCTGAATGGGTCGCCAGGACTCTTGGCCATGTTGATACATCGATGGTGTATAAAACCTATGGTCGGTACATTCCCAACCTTACCAAGATGGATGGATCTGCAATTGAACGGCAATTTGCAGAGTCTGAAAACAGAAAAGGCAGCCAATTTGGTCACAATTGTGGTCACAATCGTGATTTTGATGGCTGCCAATCCGTTATAACGACTTGAAATCGTTATGTTTTTAATTGGTGGAGGCGGCGGGAGTCGAACCCGCGTCCGCAAATGCTCCCCTCTCGTATCTACATGCTTAGTTCCGGACTTTAGTTCTCACATCGTAAGCTCCGTCGGAACAGGGATCTTTTGATGCCAGCCTGTAGGTTCTCGTCTCCCGGCAGCCAGGCGTTACTGGGAAACCAGCCCATTGAGTCGACGCTCCGAATCCGTCCTTATGGGCGAAGGACGGTGGAACGGCACAGCAGACTAAGCTGCCAGTGCGTAGTTATAATCGTCTGCGATTATATTTAGTTCCATCGGTTTTACGAGCAGACAGAAGCTCGGCATGCCACGTAAAGCTTGCACATCCCCGTCGAAGCCGTTTCGCCCCCAATTTTTGAAGTTTATTTGTCTTTGCGCATTGCGCGCTGGATTTCGCGGTCGCTCTGTTTTTCCTTCAGTGCGATCCGCTTATCGTACTCTCTCTTGCCGCGGGCAAGGCCCAACTCGACTTTTGCCCTGCCGTTGCTTTTAAAGTATATCTTTAAAGGTATCAGGGCAAGGCCTTTTTCCTTTAATTTTCCAATGAGTTTTCTGATCTCTTTTCTCTGGAGCAGCAGTTTTCTCACACGGAGGGGTTCGTTGGGGTTGTGCGTCGCAAAGGTATAGAAGGAGATGTGGACGTTATAGAGCATCACCTCTCCGTGCGCGTCGATCTTGGCGTAGCCGTCCTTGAGATTGGCCTTCCCGGCCCGCAGCGACTTCACTTCAGGCCCTGACAGCACCATCCCCGCCTCGAGGGTCGAGTCGATATGGTAATCGTGATAGGCCTTTTTATTCTGGCAGACTACTTTTCCTGTCATATTCCTTATCCATTGGGCGGGGACGTTCCATCCCCGCTACTCCGTCGTCACTCTCAGGGCTTCTTCAACAGTTGTGATGCCGGCCTTCACCTTCTGCCACGCGTCCTCGCGTAAGGTAGTCATTCCTTCCCGGATTGCAACCTGGCGCATTTCTTCGGAGGATGATTTGGCAGCTATCATCTTCTTCAACTGGGGAGAGAGCGGGAAAATTTCAAAGACACCGGTCCGGCCGAGATAGCCTGTCAGACGGCATTCGCGGCACCCTTTTCCCCGCTTGAGGGTGACAGTCTCGCCACCGTTGACGGAAAAACCCAGTTTGACCAGATCCTCGCTTTCCATGCTGTATGTCTCGACACAATGCGGGCAGATCTTGCGCACCAGTCTCTGCGCCATACAGCCGAGCAGGGTTGAGGCAATCAGGAAGGGCTGCAGACCCAGATCCATCAGACGGACTATGGAGGCGACCGCATCGTTGGTGTGCAGGGTTGAAAAGACCAGATGTCCGGTCATGGCCGCCTGCACCGAATGGGCGGCCGTGTCCAGGTCCCGGATTTCGCCGATCATGATGATGTCGGGATCCTGGCGAAGGATATTGCGGAGGATGGTGGAGAAGGTCACGTCGATAAGCGGCTGGACCGCGATCTGGTTGAACTCCTCATGCACCATCTCCACCGGATCTTCCACGGTGACCACATTCTTCTCCGGGGTGGCAATTTTCTTCAGGGTTGAGTACAGGGTCGTTGATTTTCCGCTCCCTGTAGGGCCTGTGACCAGGACGATCCCATGGGGGGACGCGATGAAGGAGTTATAGACAAGCTGATCCCGCCGGGAAAAACCGAGCTGGCTGATATCCTGAAAGATCACATCGGGATCCAGAAGCCTGAGAACCCCTTTCTCGCCAAAGGACACCGGCACCGTCGAGACCCGGATCTCGACAGTCTTGCCTTCGCTCATCCCGAGCTTTATCCTGCCGTCCTGAGGCCGCCGTTTTTCGGCGATATCCAGGCGGGCCAGGAATTTTATGCGGGCGACGATGGCGGCATGCACCGCTTTGGGCAATTTGTAGATTGTATGCAGGGAGCCGTCGATCCGGTAGCGGATAATGCAGGCATCCCGCTTCGGTTCGATATGGATATCACTGGCCCGCTGGTCCAGCGCATAGCTGAAGATATGGTTGACCGCATTCTTGATGTGCTGATCCGAGGAGGTGATCTCTTTGGCCGGGGATATCTTCACATAGCGTTCGAGATTGCCGATATCCACCGGACTGCCGATACCAGGCCCGGCCATCTGATCTTCGGCGGCGCTGATGGATTTCTGAAAGCCGAAAAGTTCAACGATGATCTTCTGGATATCGGCCTTGGTGGCGATATAAGGCCTTATCTGCACCTGATTGGCCTGTTCGATATCGTCCAGGACCGTCTTGCAGTCGGGATGGTAGACCGCCATCTCCAGGGTGCCGTTGGAGATATTGAAGGGGAGGATCATATGGCGGATGGCAAAATTCCTGGGGATCGTCTTGGTGACGATCTCCATATCCAGTTCCAGCGGATCAAGCTTTTTGAAAGGCAGATCATATTCAACGGCCACCGCCCGCATGATCAGGTCTTCATCGAGGATCACGCCCTTTTTGCCGCTGACGTCCAGCTTCATAGAGACAATGACGTCAACAAGATCGGGATAGTTGGAGTCAACCTGGACCTTGCCGTTCGCCAGTTTCAAGAGCTTCTGCCGCTGCTTTCCTTTCTCCAGCACGATAAACTGCCGTTGTTCGGCGGTGAGCATCCGTCTGCGGACAAGCAGGTCAAGGAGGGCGTCGGTATATAAAAATCTCATTGATTCACCGTATTCATAAGGATATTGAGACAATAAAACTGATGCTATTGTTCACGTTTCCATGCGCTTTGGCAAGTATCTTTATGAAAAAAAACGGTTGAGCGGGAAGAGATCAGCCAGACAGAGCGGAGCAGGTCTTGCGGAAGCATCAGCCGCCATCACCAACCGGCGGAGTTTTTTCGCCCCTTACCTGATTCGCATCGTCCGGCTGGGGGGTCTGCATTGCCTGCTTGTAGGTTTGACTGAGAAACCTGTCGATTTGAACCATATAATAGGATTCATTGCCCGGATCAGTAACTGCCGCCTGCTTTTCTGCAGCCACCGCCTCTGCCGTAAAACCGTTGGCCCAATAGGCAGTCGCCAGCGTATCCAGGACAAATCCCTTGGGCTGCATGACTGCCGCCGTACTTGCCAGGGTGAGCGCCCGGATGGGATTTCGCAGGCCAGGGTCTTCCGTTGTCAGATACAGCCAGGCAAGGTTATTCATTATTTCAGGATTGGCAGGTTCAAGGGCCAGGGCCTTGCCATAGGCTTCGAAGGCCTGGGCGTCCATCTTCTTTTTGGCCATCATATCGCCCACCAGGCGAAGCCAGATGGCTTTGTCCGGTTCCCGCTTCACTTGCTCCAGGATCATCGCCTCGGAATACATTTCCTGATACTTCTGCGTGAATTGATCCAGCGGCAGCTGCCTGGCCAGTGCAACGGAGGCAATACAGATCAGGACATAGCCAACCAGACTCAGCCGCACTTTCCGGCTGTGGCGCTGAATCCAGGAAGGGTCTTTTTCGCATTTTTCCAGATAGGCAACCCGCTCGCCAATGCCGAAATGATGCCAGCTCGGCTTATCGCGAATGTCTCCGCTTAACGCAGCGATCTTTTCAAAGGCCGAGATCAGGGCATGACTGTTGCCCAGAACCGGGAAGACCTCCAAGTCGGCCTGTCTCTCGAAATTGCGCAGAAAGTACCCGAAGAGATAGCGAAAATAGAGAAGCATCAGGACGAGCACCGGCAGACCGCCAACAAAAGTGAGCAGCGTATCCGGGGAGATATGGCCTTTGCTGATGATGGTATAAAAAATATCCCGTGACAGGAAAAAGGAGGTCAAAGGCTCGGCAAGATACCCTGCAAGGACGCTGAACCCGCAAATGAGAACGAAATACAGCAGAAGGTGCATCTTCTTCACATGACCTATCTCATGGGCGATGACGGCTTCGAGTTCTTCCGGCGACAGGGATTCCATCAGCGACGGAGTAATCAGGATATAGCGAATTCCGGGGATGATCCCCATCACGCCGGCGGTGAGGACTCTGCCTTCAAAGAGGGGCCAGAGATAGATTTCCGCAAAAAAACCCTGCTTCTGGCAGAATGCGATCAGTCTCTGCCGCAACTCACCGTCCGGAAGCCTGCTGCAGCCCCAGAGCCGCCTGACCAGAGGCGGAAAAAAGAGGAGCACGAAGATCAGGAAGAGTCCGAAAAAGAGAAAATCTCCCCAATCGGAACGAATTGTCTCCTGTAGCCCGGGCCAGGGGAGAAGCGCCACCGCATCGGTGAGAAGCGAAAGCACGATCCACGGCAGCACGATGGGGAGATTGGCCTTGATGTTTGAGAGCAAAAATTCGGAGGGACTATAGGGTCTGCCGAAAACGCGCACATAATTCTTTCTGGCCGACCACCACATCACCATAAAAAACAACAGAAACAGACCAAGCCCCGCAATGCTCACGAAAGCCGGTGTTTTTTCGTTAAACGACAGGAATGAAAGGTAGTATTTGGCATCACAGACGAAGAGCGCCAGGGCAAAAGATACCAGTGCAAGAAGGGAAAGTCTCTTTTCAGTGCTGAAATAACCGGCCGAATGGGTAGCCGCCCGCTTGCTAAACAAGATGCGCGCTATTGCAGCATAAGCAGCAACGATCAAAAGAAAGAGCCCGAGCGACAGCCTTCCTGACAAGAGAGGCGTCTGCGGCACCCTGTCCATGCTGAAAAGGAAAATAGCAGTCAAAAAAAAGAGAAGATTTGTATAGATCAATGCAATTCCCAAAAAGATGTAAGGGGTATCGGCGGGACAAGCTGCAAGGCTGCGGCGTGTCTCATCACTTCATAAGAGCATGATAAGTATTTTTATCCGATATTGCCCATGTTTTCTTTTTGTATCTGCTTACTAAAGAGGTTCCGCTTTCTGTCCCGCAGGCCCTGTTTTCGGTTTTTCTGAATTTTTTCGTTGACATTTCACGGCATCATTTTATTATAGTATGTTTCAGCGAACGGAAGAGGGCGTATAGCTCAGTTGGTAGAGCCACCGGCTCATAACCGGTCGGTCGTAGGTTCGACTCCTACTGCGCCCACCATAAAGAGCACAGAATCTGATCATTTGACAGCAGGTTCCTTGAATAATTTATCAGTATCCACAAATACAGAAGGGACCTTCTCCTTCTGCCGCACTGCGGCTTGGGCTTCCAGCTCCGACGGACTGCAACACAAAGGTACTTCCTCTGGGATTGTACCTTTTTTATTGTCCTTTTCTCCGGTTCTCCCGAATAACCTGAAATGACAACGCGGATTAGGAACATCATCAGCCTCCTTGATCGAATCGCTCCATTCAAACTTGCTGAACCCTGGGACAATGTCGGACTGCTTGTCGGACATCCCGATGCGGAAGCCACCGGAATACTGATCGGCCTGGATCCGACAAACATGCTCCTGAATGAGGCCGTCTCCCGGGGGGCCAATACGGTCATAACCCACCATCCCCTGATCTTTCATCCGCTTCCCGCAATCAATACCGCAACTCCCATCGGACGGTTCCTTGAAAAGGCCCTGGCCAACCGTATCCAGATTATCGCCTGCCACACAAACCTGGACAGCGCAAGCGGCGGAGTCAGTGATATCCTTGCCCATTCTTTGGGCCTGAGAGATGTAGAGCCTCTTGCAGCCGGCGGAACGCTTCCCGGCACAGGGATCGGCAGAATCGGAAATTTCCCTGATAGCCTGGACTCGCAGCGTTTTATGGAACGGATCTTCAGTACCCTCCATCTGTCTTCCGTGCAGATCGCAGGCGTTTTGCCCGAGAGAGTCCTCAGGCTGGCTCTCTGCGGCGGCAGCGGCTCCGATTTTGCCGAAGCGGCCTTTGCGATGGGCGCTGATGTCTATCTCTCAGCCGAAATAAAACACAGTACCGCCCGGTGGGCGCAGGACTGTGGATTTTGTATTATCGATGGAACCCATTATGCGACCGAGCAACCCGTAATCGGATACCTGGCTGACCGGTTGCGGCGTGCAGCCGCTGCGGAAAAATGGGATATCCCGGTCGAACAGACGGCGACAGAATCACACCCCTTTACGATACATGCATATTGAAATAAAACCATAACCTTTACACAGGAGATTAGCCTTGAACGAACATATAGCGCAACTCGTTTCGCTGCAGATGATCGATCTGGAAATTGATAAGATTGACAATGAAATCAAACAGGAGCAGCTCGCTCTCGACAAGCGGATCTCGGATGTCGCTGAAAGAGAGTCCCGTATTGCCGGCATCCAGGACAGACTCATCCAGCTCGAAAAGGACAGGCGGACCCTGGATGACGAAATGGGTGACAAAATCGCCCATGTCAGGGACAGACAATCGAAGATGATGCAGGTGCAAACGGGCAGAGAGCAGACAGCTTTGCTCAAAGAGATTGAAGATGCCAAGAAAAACGCCAAGGAAAATGAAGAGAAGATCCTGGAACTGATAGGCGAAATCGAACGGCTCACCGCGCAGGCGGAGGAAGAAAGGACCATCCTCAAAAACGAGAAGGAGCTTGTCCTTCAAGAAACCGAAAAAGTCCGGGATGTTATCGAAAACATTAACAAGGGGAAGAAGACCAAAGGCAGTAAACGCCTGAAGCAGATCAAGGAGATCCAGGATAGTCTTCTTCGCAAGTACGACACCCTGCGGGAACGGCGTAAAGGTCTGGCCGTAGTCAATGTCCTCGGAGGGGTATGCCAGGGCTGCTTCATGAATATTCCTCCCCAGCAGTACAACCAGCTGCTGAAAGGTGATAAGATTTTTGAATGTCCGACCTGTCAGCGCATTATCTATCATCAGCCGGAAGCGGAAACGGAGCAGATGTAAGAAATTTAAATTTTTTTCTTTCATCTTTAAGACTTTCAAACTACACTCCTTCCGGGAGCGGGTGCATGATCGCTCTGGCTTTCAGGCCGGAGAGGAAAGTCCGAACTCCGCAGGGCAGGATGGTTCGTAACACGAACTCCGGGCGACCGGGGGAAAGTGCCACAGAAAATAAACCGCCCGGTGCAGATCGGGTAAGGGTGAAATGGCGAGGTAAGAGCTCACCGCGTTCCTGGTGACAGGAACGGCAGGGTAAACCCCATTCGGAGCAAGACCAAATAGGGAAGCGTCAAGGGCGGCCCGCCCGTGCTTCCGGGTAGGTTGCAGGAGATGCCGGGCGATCGGCATCCTAGTGAAATGATCATGACCCATAACAGGGAACAGAATTCGGCTTATAGCCCGCTCCTTTTTTATATACAGGGCCTTCAGCAAATACCCTGTACCCCTCATCTCCTCGGCACATGACGCTTCCATCCTTACATTCCGCAGCTGCCGCCATCATACCTGCTGCCGGATACGGAACGCGGATGCATCTGGATTACCCGAAGCAGTACCATCTCCTGGCGGGGGCGCCGATCCTTGTTCATACAGTCCGCGCCTTTATCCGTAACCGTCATATCCGCTCGATTATCGTTGCCGTTCCTGCTGATATGCAGGAGAGCACCCATGAATTATTTAAAAAATACGGGATTGACGGCGGCACCGTGACGATCACCGCCGGTGGCGCAAGGAGGCAGGACTCGGTTTTTTCCTGTCTTTCCCTGCTTGATCAATCGGTTGACATCGTGCTTGTCCACGACGGGGCCCGCCCTTTAGTTTCCGATGCGCTGATCAGCCGCTGCTATGAGGGCGCCGCCCTTCATGGCGCAGTCATTGCCGCGATTCCGGTCAAGGATACGCTGAAGCTGTGCCCGTCCGGATCGGTTATTGCCGGGACCGTCGACCGGACGAATCTCTGGCAGGCCCAGACGCCGCAGGCTGCCCGTGTCAGCCACCTGCGGCAGGCCTATGACCACGCAGGCGGCCTGGATGTTACCGATGAGGCCTCGCTGCTGGAGATGGCCGGCATTCCGGTCAGGGTCGTGGAAGGCTCCGAAACCAATATCAAAATCACCCGGCCGGAAGACCTGGTCGTGGCGGAGAAAATTATGCAGGCAGGATCATGCAGGGAATCCCGCATCGGCCATGGATTTGACGCCCATCGCCTGGTCGCGGACCGAAAGCTGGTCCTGGGCGGGATCACTATCCCCCATGATCGCGGACTGGAGGGGCATTCCGATGCCGACGTCCTGACCCACGCCCTTTGCGATGCGCTTTTAGGGGCTCTGGGCGAGGGCGATATCGGCAGGCACTTCCCCGATTCCGATCCCCGTTACCGCGGCATCTTCTCCATCACGCTTCTTGAACACGTTGCCGGACTGATGGAGGAAAAGGGATTTTCTCTGGCCAACGCGGATATCACCCTCATCTGCCAGGCCCCGAAAATTGCCCCGTTCGCAGGCGAGATGCGCAGTATCCTGGCCCGGGCCTGCCGCACCGAGCCTGCGCGGATCAACATCAAGGCCACGACCACCGAAAAGATGGGCTTTGAAGGCCGGATGGAAGGGATAAGCTGCCATGCCGTTGTGCTGCTGGAATCACGTCTGGAGGAGGAAGGAACACCATGATCAAGAAAGAACGGCTTGCCGCAACCTTTGTCAGGCTCTGCGAAACAGACAGTCCGTCGCGCAGGGAGGGGCGGATGGCGGCCCTGCTCCGCGAGCAGTTCACGCTCCTGGGCGCCGAGTCCATCGAAGAAGACGGCTCAGCTGGCAGGACCGGATCCGACACGGGAAATCTCATCATCAAATTCAAAGGAACCGACCCGTCGCGTGAAGCCCTCTTCTTCTCCTGCCATATGGATACGGTGGAGCCTGGAACCGGCGTTCGCGTGGTTCGCAAGGGAGATATCTTTACAAGCCGGGGCAACACCATTCTCGGCAGCGACGACAAATCCGGGATTGCCGCTTTAATCGAGTTGATGACCTCTCTTGCAGAAGACAAGGCCGGTTATGGTCCCCTTGATCTGGTATTTACCACCTGCGAGGAGATCGGCCTGCTGGGCGCCAAACACCTTGAGCACGAACGGTTGCGGGCCCGGCTGGGCTACGCCCTCGATACTTCGGGTATCGACCGGGTCATCACCGGGGCTCCGGCGTCCAACCACCTGAAGATCCTCCTTCACGGGATTGCCGCCCATGCCGGCCTTAATCCCGAGGACGGGATAAGCGCCTTCTGTATGGCAGCCAAAGCCATAGCGGAACTGCAACTGGGCAGGCTGGATGCGGAATCCACTGCCAACCTCGGCCTTATCAGCGGCGGTGTGGCCACCAATATCGTCCCTGCGCAGCTGGCAATCGAGGGAGAAGTCAGGAGCCATTCGGCAGAAAAACTGGCTGTATATACCGACGCCATTATCACGGCCTTTGAAAAAGTGGTCCGGGAATGGCCCGTTCCAGCCGGTGCGGGCGACAGGAAGCCGCGGGTCGATGTTCAGGCGCAGCTTGAATATCCCTCCATGCGGCTTCATGAAGATGATCCCGTCCTGACCCGAGTCAGACAGGCGGGGCTGCGGGCGGGCAAAGACCTCCGGTTCCTGCGTGCAGGCGGCGGCAGCGATGCCAACATCCTGAACAGTTACGGCCTTCCCACGGCGATAATCGCCACCGGCATGAACGGCGTGCACACAACAGAGGAGTATCTGGACATCAATGATGCGGTCAGCCTTGCCGAGCTGCTTTACGCCATCGTCATGGTCTCTTGAACAGGAAAAAGCCCATTATCGAAAAAAATGTCCTTCGAGCGCTTTCTTGTTGTATTTCTGAAAGACCTGTAATAGATTTCAGATCCACTTTTTGAAAGAAAGGCACAAAGAGAAACCATCTTTGTGCCTTTCTCATTTATCCCGGATACGGCTGTGTTGCCCAGAGCAACGTGAGAATCTCGCGCTGAGGCGGCCATGATTCCGGAAGAGAAAAATACAAGGAACTACCATGTTACAGAGCCCTTATCTGACCGATCCATCCGGACGCCCGAAACATGAATGCGGTGTTTGCGGAATTTTCGACCATGCAGATGCAGCCAAATTGACCTATTTCGGCCTCTATGCCTTGCAGCACCGAGGCCAGGAGAGCGCGGGAATCGTCTCGTCCAACGGAGAAAAGGTTTTTATTCATAAAGACATGGGGCTGGTTCCGGAGGTCTTCTCGGAATCCCGCCTTGAAAAGCTTCCAGGTCATATGGCCGTCGGCCATGTCCGGTACTCCACGACCGGGGCTTCAAATATTATCAACACCCAGCCCCTTATGGTCACCCATAAGGGAAAGACCCTGGCCGTAGCCCATAACGGCAATCTGGTCAACACCATCGAATTGCGGCGGGACTTGGAAGAAAAGGGCTCAATTTTTCAGACCACCATGGACAGCGAGGTGGTCCTGCATCTCATGGCCCGCACCATCGATCTCGGTCTTGAAAAGGCGCTGCAGGAATCTTTTACCGCCCTGAAAGGGGCCTATTCCATCCTGTTGATGACCCAGGACACCCTGGTTGCGGTTCGGGACCCGAACGGTTTCCGCCCTCTCTGCCTGGGCAAGCTGAACAATGGCGGCTGGATAGTGGCCTCCGAGACCTGCGCCCTGGATCTGGTTGAGGCCCAATATATCCGGGACATCAAGCCCGGAGAGGTCCTTGTCATCAATGAGAAAGGAATGACCTCGCTTTTTCCCTGGCCCGAGCGGAACACCAGCTTCTGCATCTTCGAACAGGTGTATTTTGCCCGGCCCGACTCGGACATCTTCGGCATTAACGTCTATCAGACCAGAAAACGGATGGGGGCGATACTGGCACGAGAATGCCCGATGGATGCAGATTTCGTGATGCCCTTTCCGGATTCGGGCAACTACGCGGCTATAGGTTACTCGCAGGCCTCCGGAATCCCTCTGGAGATGGGGGTGATCCGCAACCACTATGTGGGGCGCACCTTTATTCAGCCTACCCAGTCAATGCGCGATTTTAACGTCAGGGTGAAGCTCAACCCCGTGCGTTCGCTGCTTCAAGGGAAACGGGTGATCATTGTAGAAGATTCGGTCATCCGGGGCACCACGGGCAAGAGCCGCGTGCGTTCGCTGCGGGATGCCGGCGCAAAAGAGGTGCATATGCTGGTCAGTTGTCCCCCGACCAGGCATGCCTGCTACTACGGAATCGATTTTCCGTCTTCAAAAGAGCTGGTAGCCTCCAACCATTCAAGCAAGGAGATTGCCGAGCATCTGGGGTTGGATTCGATTTATTATCTGAGCCTGGATGGCTTGGTCGAGGCGACAGGTCTTACCCGTGACGATTTCTGCCTGGCCTGCTATAACGGCAACTACCCCATCCCTCCGGATTTGTCGTTTCACAAGGATGTATTGAACAACAACTGATGCCCAAAGAAGGTGCCGGGAAATCCGTGAGAAGTTTCACGGCGCCTTCTTGCCAACAGGCCGGGAAACCTCTTGATCAGCTTTTTATCCGGCAGACGACGCAGTTCTTTCCACTGTTTTTGGCTTCGTACATCGCCTGGTCGGCCCGCTCCTCCATATTTTTCACATCCTGCCCCAGAGAGATTGCGGTATTCCGACGGCAGCGGATAATGCCGATGGATAGAGTCAAGCCGTTGAAATTCTGCTCTATAAAACTCAGAAGGATACGTTGAACGACCTCTGTGGCCTGGGTTGCATTGGCCTGCGACAAGAGAACAGCAAACTCGTCTCCACCGAGACGGAAATTCATATCGACGCTGTTGCGGGTGCAATCGTTCAGTATCCCGGCAAGCGCTATTAAGATCTTATCCCCGCCCTGATGACCAAGCGTGTCATTGTATTCCTTGAAATTATCGATATCGATTACAGCCAGGAAGAGATCATAGGACTGCCTGTAGGCACGCTCGACTTCCCGCTGGAATTTGAAATCGAAGGCCCGTCTGTTCAGCAGTGAGGTCAACCCGTCACACAGGGACAGTTGCTCCAGTTCGCGAACCATCTCCCTCTCCCGCAGGGCCCTGGCCAACTTTGCCTCAAGCTCTTGATCCTCGACAGGTTTTTTGATGAAATCAATAGCGCCGGCCTTAATTACGTCGGCATAACTGGCCTGGTCACTATGACCCGTGGCAATAATCACATCAGTGTCGTACTGCTGGTCTTTGATAAATTTCAGCAGCTCAAAACCGTCCATGTTGGGCATGACGATATCGGATAAGACCAAGTCGCATCGTGTCATCTTGAGAATTTCAGTTGCCTCAAGTCCATCGGAAGCAACGACACAATGAAAGCCCAGAGCGGTAATTAAAGCACTCAGGGATTTTCTGACCGGGTCTTCATCGTCAACAATCAGTATTGTGGCCGAATGCTTCTTGGGTTCCATTACAGTGTCATGGTTTTGTGAAAAAAGGGCTTCCGCTTCTCATTGAAGTTGCCTGTATATCTCTCATTTTTTTAAGAATACAAAGAATATTCCCTAATGTCCAGATGAGCATCGATTATTTTTCATAATCTGGCCTTTGAGCGTGTTGCGAGCCTTTTTTCTGAGAGCAGAAAACAGCTGCCGGAGGAGCTGGCTTTTTCATTTCTGGCGAGGGTCTTTCCCTGTTTCAAACATCTCAAAGAGATCATAGAATAGCCTGCCAACAGCACTGAAATGCGTTGCCGAACCGGAGCTGGCATACGCCTTGGTGATTTCCATGGCCTTGGCCAGACTTTCAAGACTCTCCGAGTCTTGCGGGTTTTTCAGGGCTCCTACCAGCCTTTTACCAATATCATTTTCCATATCGCTCTCCTTGATTGCTGCCCAGCGTGCGTAGTGCATCAAGACATCATCGTTAACGGTCTGCCCGAGGCGAAGAGCAAGGTTCCCCTTGCCGCCTTTCGAAGGACTGCGCTGCAGTATATACTGAGACTGAGCCGTAAATTGTCGAAAACTGCGTGGGCGATGCCCTGCATCAGCGGCTTATAGTGCAAAACTTCTCTTCCCGCAAGAAGTCTTCCCGGTCCGGATTCCAATTCCGGACATTCAGTTCCGCTCTGCCCGCTGCATGAATTTTGACGGATATTGCAGGTGAACTTCAGAAAACCTGTCTCACCAGCATGGCTGGACCGGAATGACATGCCTTGGCGAAACAGGAAAGCTCGTCCTTTCAGTATGGCCTGGCCAGCATCAAAACGAGACTATCATATAAAAACGTATTCAATTAAAGACGGATCTCACCCCATACATCATTGTGGAATACCGGTTCGACATTCATTACAAATTCTGTCCAACCCAATGGAACGCTCATGATTTCGGCGCCCAGCGATGTCCTGAGCCCATCCTGGACCGACCATCTCGGTCTGACATGCATCTTGAAATGCTCTTTTTGTGCGGTAACGACAATTGTCATTTTTTTTACATCCCATTTCAACCGTTTTGAGAGATCGTCTATACGGATGCCGAATCTCGAAATGTCGAAAACGGTCCCTGGAAAACAGCCGACTCCATCTGACACGTCGACCGAAACCTTTTGTATCTCTGCCCGAGGATTTCTTCTCTTTTCCATAACTTCCCCGAAGTTGATCGTTATACAGTCTCGCTTCTCCCGCCTGACTGAGCAGGCCCTTTGTTGCAGATCTCTTGTCTTAAAATTTTGGTTATGCAATTTTCCAGCCATTATGAAGTTCTTTCCCGTGTAGAGAGTTCAGGATAAAAAATGTATTTTGTCAAAGACATACGATCAGGACCCATTCCTCCGCCTCAACCTTTGAAAGGAAATATTTCCGTAATTACGGAAATATTTCCGGTTTACGCCAAAGGGGGTATAGTGCGGAACAAAAAAATATATGTACCATCTATGCGTTATCGTATATCTTAAGAGTGAAGATCATGGTTGGTGTCTTTGTTTCAAAATGCAGAGAATGAAAGAGAAAAGGTTCGTCTGTCAAAATCACAATACCCTGGAGGATACTCGAATGAAGAAATTCATGGTGAAGACAGTGGTTATACTATTTTTGTTTGTCGTATCATCAGTTGCCGTCAGCTTTGCCGATGATGTAGACGGTTTCAGAGGTAAAAAATGGGGAGCCCCGATCAGTGAATTCGCTCAGACCGGGAAAATGGAGATGAGGCAGAATGATGGATACAACAAATATGTCTTTTACTCCATGGTCAACGATACCTTGAGGGTCAGAGGGGTGAATGTCGAATCAATTCGGTATATCTTCTGGAAAGATAAATTTGCAGGCGTTTCCATTGTCGCAAAAGGGGAGGCGAATTTCAATTCTTTTAAACGATTGGTCGACGAAAAATTCGGAGTAGGGAAGTCAGGCATTGGCCCGTCCGGCGAATCTATTAAGACCTGGGACTCAGAGACATCCCAGGCAACATTATCTTACCAAAACGAAACAGGAAAAGTACATCTTGTCCTCCTCTCGAAAATGCTCGACGCGATAAAAGAGGAATTGGATACCGATAAGAGCAAACCTGTGGATGGAAATGATTTTTGACTTGCCGGTTCGGGTCACGGCCCTATGCCTGCAGTTGCCGCGTTCTGCGTGAGCTCTTCTGTATCATAGAGAGGGCGGAGAAGAATTTTCCGCCCTTCTCAATTTGCCGATCGGCGGGCGTTGCTGATTGAATTGGTCCAATCAGCACATCCAAAATACGCATGAGGAGCAAGTATGATCATATCAACAACGGAAAACATATCCGGTTATCGGGTAACGGAAGTAAAAGGACAGGTCTTTGGTGTGGTCGTTCGCAGTCGCGGGCTAGCTGGCAATATCATGGCAGGCCTTCGTTCGATATTTGGCGGAGAAATAACCGAATACACACATCTTCTTGAAGAAACACGCCGCCATGCCGTTGACCGGATGGTAAAAAACGCACGTCTTATGAATGCCAACGCCATCGTCATGATGCGCTTTGACTCCTCGGAGATCGGACAGACCATGAGCGAAATCGTCGCTTACGGCACAGCGGTAAACCTGGAAAAACAGGCTTGATTCATGCTTCGCTGGATCGTGCTTCTTTTCGGCTTCATGCTCCTTCTTTTCGGTTTTGAAGTGCTTTACGACCCTCAGTCCGGAGAGCGCCATTACCAACCGGTGCGCCAACCTCCCGAGCAGTAAACCATGTCGCCCGCATGCGTCACACTCAATGGGGGCGCAATGCAGGCACTGTCTTTTCCTCTTTCTCCAACTGGCCTGTAAAGAGAAAATGAGCCGCTTGACGGTCTTTTCTTTATGGGTCAGGAAAATCAGAGTATGATGGCCCCTAGGTCATTATAAACGGTGCGGCATACCAAAAGCAGCCTGCCGCCGCCGTTTGCCCTGCTTGATCCGGCTGAATTTTCACCTGCCTTAAGAGGATGCGATTATGTATCGTTATGCGTTGGTTCTCCTTTTTTTTCTTGTGCTGACTCCGCATCCGCTGTTGGCTGAAAGCGAGGATGAAGGCGAAAATATTGAAGATTCATGGAATGCATCAACAATAATGCCTGAGGATTTTAACCATCCCGACGCCCCGAAGTTCGAACAGTATAAAGTTCCCCTCGCATTCACGGGCAAGCCTGTTCCTGTCAATCTTGAAAGTCATCCGGAAGCGAAAACCTGCGGGACCATGCTGCGGGGAGCCAATGAAAAAGGTCCGAATTTTGCCGATCATTTCACTATTGCCTCCTGGGGATGCGGTTCCGGATGCATTGCAATAGCCTTCGTCGACGCGACAAACGGCAAAGTCTACTTCCCTGAGAACCTCCGGACCAACACCACGGTGAATATCCACAGTGATATTATGGAAAAGACCCTGGTGTTTCATCGAGACAGCAATCTGCTTATAGTCGCTGGCTGTCCCAACGAAGAATGTGCTGCCCGTCGAGGTGTAAACTACTTTATCTGGACCGGAACAGGTCTCAAGGAAATCTTCAGAGTCCCGCGTGATTGGTATCCTGAAGAGTAGGTCATTGGATATCCCCTTGAAAGCTCGAGAATAAGGCAACTCTATGGAGGTATATACCGGCGTCAAATTTACCTGTTTGACCGAAGGCGCAACGTATAAATTTGATGAACGGCTGGCCGCGTTAAATTCCTGGGCCTTCATCCTGGCAGGACTCGGCCTGACTCCGATTCATTCCGCGGGAGCCTATGGGAATCAGTCATATCGCACGGGCAAGACGTCCTTGATAATCACCCGGTCCGGGATGGTCCCGGAAGAAGATCTTCTGCCGGAAAATTTCGTCTCTATTGAAAGACTTGATGCACAATCCCTGACCTTTCACACCAGAGGGACGGCGCCTCCCTCCTCGGAAAGCATCCTCCATTATGCCATCTATCAGGAATTTGCTGATGCCGGGGCCATCATGCATGGACACTCCGCGCTGATCGAACGGCACGCCGCTGAGTTGTCAATTCCGGTCACTGCTTGTTTTCTCCCTTATGGCACAACCGAGCTGGCAGATTCTGCCATTGATCTGCTGCGGTCCGGGGCAGGAACCGACTGCATCATTCTCAAAAATCACGGATTCGTCGCTCTGGGCCAGGATATTGAAACAACAGGAAGAATAGTTCTTGGGTATTGCGAACGTCTCATTGGTCTCCTGAAACAATGAGATACTCAGTCCCCCATCGCTTCGTGGCAGATGGAAAGGCCGTAAAGAATCAAAACGTTAAAGGGAAATAAAGGAGCCGCCAGGATAGTACAATGATGCTTTTGAAAATTTTATTACTCGCTGTTGTCCAAGGGGTTGCTGAACTTTTGCCGGTTTCGAGCTCAGCGCATGTTATTGTGGTTGAAAAATTAATGGGCCTCGACCCTGTCAGTCCAGAGATGACGCTTCTTCTGGTCATGCTGCACACCGGGACGATGTTTGCCGTCATTGTGTATTTCTGGCATTCCTGGAGAGCGAAATATTTCCATTCATTTCAGGCGTTCCTCTCCATTGCCACCCGCATCGTAGTCGCCACAGGATGTACGGGAGCCGTGGGCCTATTGCTCAAATTCGTCCTTGAAAAAGTTGTTTTGGGAAATGTGCCCCACGCTGAGGTCGAGCTCCTTTTTGGAAACATGACCCTGATAGCGGTGTCATTGTTCCTCGTCGGCTTGTTCATTATTTATTCGGGAATGAAAAAGAACGGTTTAAAACGTCCAGTCTCTCTCAGCATCAAAGGGGCGTCCTTGATCGGCGTCATTCAGGGGCTTTGTCTTCCTTTCCGAGGCTTTTCCCGATCCGGTGCGACAATTTCCATGGGACTGAGTCTGGGTATAGATAAAACGGAGGCCGAGGAGTTCAGTTTCGCGCTGGCCGTAGTCTTGACCCCGCCTGTTATTATCCGTGAGATTCTCCGATTATTAAAAGCGCAGTCAATATCGCTTTCGCATACCTCTTCTTTCTTGACCCTCTTCTACCCGAGTCTCCTGGCAATGGTTTTGAGCTTTATTTCAGGACTCGTGGCGCTCAAATGGCTCTCAAGCTGGCTTGACAGCGGGTACTGGCATGTTTTTGGATATTACTGCCTTGCCGCCTCGGTTGTCGTTTTTTCGCTTCATGTGTTCCTTGGTCTTTAAGAGAAATACCGAAGAGTCAAAGAATACGGATCTTCCCGCATTCAGGGATTTGCAGAATTTCCTGAAGGTGCCGGCACTTCCAGAGAGGGGCGTTTTTCCGTGTAAAAAGGTCCTTTTCAGCAGGGCAATGATTTTTTTTTTGACCAACGATACAGAGAAAATATAGAATTAAACATTCAGGTACCCTTCAGTTAAAGAGGATCGTCCTTCCGGAGCAGAGAACCTGCTCTGCATTGGAAGAATGAATATCCTGTTGCTGTGCCTTATTTTGTAAACGGAACGGCTTTCTCTCAATTTACAGATCGACTGATTGCATTCAGGCCAGATTGTATATCGAATGCAGTATACCCCAGGAATCATACTTCAAGTTTCGCTTGGGTACTCCTCACATGCATGATACATCACAGGCTCCTCGAGAAGTACTCAACGTTCATCCGGTAATCGGATGGACGCTCATAGCCGCAGTGCTGGTCAATCTCTTTGTCTATGCCCTGGCCTTTTGGTCTCTGCATCAGTCCAGACAGCAATATGAGGACCAGGCAGAAATGATGACCGGCAATCTGGCCCAGACTCTGGATGGAGATATTTCGGGACTTTTGGATCGGGTGAATGCGTCACTGGTGGCTGTTGAAGGCGAACTTGAGCAGCAGCTTACAGACGGAACGATGGACCCGGCGCGATTAAAGAGGTTTATTGCCGTGCAGCGGGAAAACGTCTCCGGGACCTTTGACCTGAGGGTTACGGATGCTGCGGGCATGGTCCGCTATGGCAGCGGGGTAACGCCGGAGATGCTGGCGGCAGTGGGCGACCTTGATTTTTTCAAAAGTCTGCATGACAGCGATATTTCGGGGGTTGTTATCGGTGAGCCGATGCAAAGCCGGATTTCCGGGAAATGGGTCATGGTCGTTGCCCGGCGGTATACTTTTCCCGATGGCCGTTTTGCAGGCATTGTTTTGTCACCGATTCCGGTTGAGTATTTTGTTTCGGTTTTTTCCTCTCTTCATACAGGAATTCACGACGCGATCTCTTTGAGGAATGGTGCTTTGGCGGTTATCGCCCGGTATCCCGAGGACAAAGAGGGGGGCGGTTCAACCGGTAACAATGAGATATCAGATACCTTGCGAAAGCTTTTGCAGGACCATCCCGAATACGGAACCTATAAAGCTGTTGTAAAAATAGACCGTATTGAGCGAGTCATCAGTTACCGGAAAATCGGAAGGTTTCCTTTATATATTTTTGTTGGTCAGGCGCAATCGGGCTATCTTGCCGGCTGGCGAAAAGATGCTATGGCCGTATCGGTTGCAGTGGTGGCTTTTACTGCAGTTTCCCTGCTGATGGCCTGGCAGTTATACCTGCGATGGCTGAATGAAAACCGGACCACCTTTTTGCTCAAAAAAAGCGAAGAACGCTATCGGAATCTGGTGGAAAATTCACCGATCGGTATTTATCAAAGGTACGTAGATGGAAAATACATTTATGTAAACAGTCATCTTGCCCACCAATTCCTGTGCCGTGACGCCAGCGAGTTTTTTGAACGGTACGGCAATGTGGAACAACGCTGGAGCAACCGGGAAAAGCATAATGAATTCAGGGAACTTCTGCTAAAGGAAAAGAAAGTCAGCAATTATGAGGTGGAATCTCAACTTGTGGACGGTTCTTTTATCTGGTCAGCATTGTTCTGCACGTTCGATCCTGAAAATTCGGTGATTGAAGGATGGGCAATAGACATTACGGCGGCAAAACGGGCTACACGTTTGCTTGAGCAAAGTGAAGAACGGTTTTCCAAAGCCTTTAATTCTTCTCCAGGGCCAATGTCCATTTCAGATATCAGAACCGGCCTTTTCATCGATGTGAACGAAAAATTGCTGCAGATGATAGAACGCACTCGTGAGGAAACCATTGGGCACACCTCCTATCAGCTGGGTATCTGGGCCGCTCCTTCAGTACGGGTCATGCTGGGTGAAAAAGTGGAAAACACAGGATTTGTCAAGGATGAACCGGTGAAATTTATAACAAAATCCGGGATTATCCGCGATACGCTCTGGTCAGCTGAGAAGATCAATATTGCCGGATCCGATGCGATGCTTTCGCTTATATACGACGTTACCGAAAGCAATAAAGCCGGGGAAGAGATCCGCAGGTTGAATGATGAATTGCGGCATGAAGCAGAAATTCTTGAGCAACGGGTGGCTGCGCGAACCGCGGAATTGGTGGTTGCCAGAGATCGGGCGCAATCGGCGGACAGGATGAAATCCGCATTCCTGGCAACGATGTCCCATGAATTACGCACACCTTTGAATTCGATCATCGGTTTCACCGGCATCATGCTTCAGGGCCTGACCGGACCATTAAATCCGGAACAGCGGAAACAGATGGGCATGGTGCAGAACAGTTCCCGTCATCTCCTGTCACTCATCAATGATATTCTGGATATTTCTAAAATAGAAGCGGGTCAGTTGAGTCTCTCGCCGGAGTCCTTTGATCTCAGGGAATCTCTTGAAAAAATGGTCAGGCTGATTTCGCCGCTGGCAGATAAAAAGGGCATTGCTCTCAGGCTGGACATTGCAGATACGGCCGGGTCTGTCACCGCCGACCCTCGCCGTCTGGAACAGGTTTTCCTCAACCTGCTCAGTAATGCCGTTAAATTTACCGATACCGGGCATATCCACGTGGTTTGCCGGGAAGATGACGGCGGGTATTGTCTTTCGTTTGCCGATACGGGCATTGGGATGCGGCAGGAAGATCTTGCCGGCATTTTCCAACCGTTTCACCAGATTGATACCGGGCTTTCCCGTAAGTGTGAGGGTACGGGACTCGGCCTTTCAATATGCAGAAAGATCCTTGATCTGATGGGCGGGAGCATTGAAGTGGAAAGCCAGTGGAACAGCGGAAGCACCTTTACTGTCCGTATTCCGAAACATCCATTACCTTGAGTACGACCGGGAAGGAGAAGAGGACCAAAACGATGAAAATTCTCATTGTTGATGACCATGAAGAAAACCAGTATCTGTTGGAATCGCTGCTGAGAGGAAATGGACATGCCACCGAGTCGGCCGGAAATGGCGCGGAGGCTTTGGAGCACCTGAAATCGGGAGGCTTCGACCTGATTGTCAGTGATATCCTGATGCCGGTTATGGATGGCTTCGAGTTGTGCCGGAAAATCAGGGCAGATCCAGGGCTCTGCCATGTCCCTTTTATTGTGTACACCTCCACCTATACGGGTCCGCAGGATGAAATTTTTGCACGCAGGATCGGCGCTGACAGGTTTCTGAGAAAGCCCTGTGAACCGGATATCTTCATGGAAGCGGTGCAGGATGTGATGGCATCCAGGGACTCCGCCGCCCCCCCGCCCATGCCGGCGCCGGAGGGTGATGTCCTCAAGCTTTATAATGAGCGTCTGGTCCGGAAGCTTGAGCAAAAGATGTTGCAGCTTGAAGGAGAAGTACAGGCTCGGGAGAATGCCGAAAAAACCTTGAGGCGCAGTGAGGAACGATACCGGTCACTCTACAACTGTATCAGGGATGCTATTTTAATTTCTGATACCGAGAGAACGATTATTGATTGTAATCCGGCGTTTGTTGATTTATTCGGCTATTCTCTCGAGGAGATTGCGGGAGAAAAGTCTCTCACCGTTTATGAAACTGAAGCGGGATTCTGGTGGCTGGGGAATGAGTCTGAAGAGCATATCAACCAGAACGGCTTTCTGCATACAGTGAACTTCAAGAAAAAAGACGGAACCGTGTTCAAAGGAGAAGTGAATGTCTATCCTCTGCGCAATGACAAAGGGGCATTGACCGGCTTTATCGAACTTATCCGGGATATCACGGAACGCCTGCATGACGAAGAGGAGCGGGAGAAACTGCAGGTGCAGCTCGGTCACTCTCAGAAGATGGAGTCGGTTGGCCGCCTGGCCGGTGGCGTAGCCCATGATTTCAACAACATGCTGGGAGTAATTCTCGGCCACTCAGATATGGCTTTGACCTTGATAGATCAGACGCAGCCTCTTTTTACCAACCTGCAGGAAATCCGCAAGGCCGCCGAACGCTCCGCCAACCTGACCCGCCAGCTGCTGGCCTTTGCCCGCAAACAGACTGTCACCCCGAAAATACTCGACCTGAACGAGACCGTCAGCGGGATGATAAAGATGCTGCAGCGGCTCATAGGGGAAGACATTGATTTGGTCTGGCATCCGGGGAATGATCTCTGGCGGATTAAGATTGACCCGTCGCAGATCGATCAGATTCTGGTGAATGTCTGTGTCAATGCCCGCGATGCAATCTCCGATGTAGGCAAGATCACTATTGAGACAAAATGCTTTATTTTCGATGAGATATATTATACTGACTTCGAGGGGGTTTTCCCTGGAGAGTATGTGTTGCTGGCAATCAGCGACAATGGCTGCGGTATGGATAAAGAGACCCAGAATAAACTCTTTGAACCGTTTTTCACCACCAAAGAAATGGGAAAAGGCACCGGCCTGGGACTCGCGACGGTCTATGGCATCGTCAAGCAGAATAACGGCTTCATCAATGTGTATAGCGAACCGGGCCAGGGGACATCCTTCAAAATCTATCTTCCCCGCTTTAAGGATCTCGCTGGGAGCTTGCAGCAGAAGAGTCTGGCGGATGCCGCAGGTCTTGGGCACGAAACCATCCTGCTGGTGGAAGATGAAGTCGGAATGCTCAAGATTGCAACCGAAATGCTTCAAAGTTACGGCTACACCGTTCTTGCCGCCGACACGCCGGGTAAAGCCATAGAATTAGCGGCGCAATATGCTGGAAATATTGATCTGTTGTTAACCGACGTGATCCTTCCCGAGATGAACGGCCAGGATCTGGCCAGGCGGATACTTGCAATGCATCCGGATATGAAACAACTCTTTATGTCCGGGTATACTGCCGATGTTATCGCCCATTGCGGCGTGCTCAATGAGGGTGTCAATTTTATCGAGAAGCCGTTTTCGCTCAAGGATATTGTCGCCAAAGTGGTTGATGTCTTGGACTCGAAATGATCGCGGCCAGAGGTCAGGGTTTTATACGAAAGTCTCCCGGAAGCAGCATCCTTGCCATACTGAAATGACAAGCTTTCATGTTTCGCCCGGGCTGGTCATTCTGGTCCAGCCATGCTGGTTAAAGGGTAAACGGATAATGAACGTAGTCCCTTTCCCGACTGTACTCTCGACTTCAATCGTCCCATGGTGCTTTTCTCTGATAATAGAATACGCGATACTTAAACCCTGGCCCGTCCCTTTGCCGATCGCCTTGGTCGTAAAAAACGGGTCGAAGATCTTGTCCAAATTATTTTCAAGGATACCGCATCCGGTGTCTGAAATGGAGATAATCACGGCAGAGCCATCGGTTCTGGTCCGGATAATTATCTGACCCTTCCGGCCGGTTTTATCCTTCTGTTCTCCTATCGCATGGGCGGCATTGATCACCAAGTTTAAAAAGACCTGATTGAGCGGCCCTGGGAATCCGGAAATTTCCGGATTGCTCCTGTCAAGATCCAGATGCATATCTGCGACATACTTCCATTCATTCTTGGAAATAATTGTTGTCTGTTCCAGCGCCTTGTTGATATCCACTTCGCTGAGGCTTTCCTGTTCCGGATGAGCGAACTGTTTCATCGCTTTGATTATGGAACTGACCTGGTTTATTCCTGAAAGCGATTCCTTGACCGCATGGGGGATTTCTTCCAGAAGAAACTCGAGGTCCAGCGCCTCGATGTGGCGATTGACCTCATCGATATCCCCGGCAATTTCCTTATAGGACCGAGCCTTGTCCATGAGGGATTTATAGAGATTATTGGTTTCAAAAAGCTGTTCGAAGGATTCAGAGAGAAAGCTGATATTGCTGCCGATATACTGGATAGGGGTGTTGATTTCATGGGCAATCCCCGCGGACAGTTGACCGATGGACTGCAGTTTCTGGGCCATATTCACCTGTCGTTCCAAGGCCTTGCGTTCGGCGATATCAAAAAGGATGATGGCCTGAGCCATCACGCCCTTATACACGACCACAAGCACATTGCGCAGGACCGGAATCAAATCGCCATTCTGGCGCTCGACAATCAGCTCACAGTTGAGCAGTTTTCCACCGTCCGCTTTTTGCAGGACATTTGATGTAACCAGGGTGTTCTTCTCGTTAATCAGGGTCTGTTTATCATATCCGAGCATTTTTTCGGCGATGGAATTGCAGTTCAAAACTTCGTGCGTATCCCGGTCGATAACAAGGACTGCGGCGAGAATACCCTCAAGGACCTCCTGCAGGAACGCCTGATTTTCAATGACTTCTGCGGTGCGCAACTGAACGGTCTCTTCTAATTTTTCGTGGTAACGGGTGAGATTCTCTTCGGCTTCTTTCCGCTTGGTAATATCTTCGGCAATTCCTTCGATCACTTTCAGTTTCCCCTGGGCGTCAAGGGTCGATTGCGCATTGAGGTTCAGCCAAAGCGCCTTCCCTGCTGCATTAACCACCTGAATCTCGAAATTTTCTACATTTTTACCCAGATGAAGGAGCTTGAAAAACATGTCCTGACGGGATTCCGGGCTGTTTTTGAAAAGAGTGTGAATATCGGCAATCTCCTGCGTCAGTGCTGCCGGGGATGTGTAGCCCAAAATGGTTGCCATCGCTGGATTGACAGTGAGGATCTTCCCGTCTGCCGAGGCCTGAAAAATACCTTCAAGGGCGTTATTGAAAATAGAATGGTATTGATGCTCAGCCTCTTTCAGGGCCATCTCCGCCTGGACGCGAGCCTCAATCTCCTGTTCCTTCTCCTGGATCCGTTGTTCAAGCTCCTGACCGTGAACGAGCAGCATCTGTTCGCGCTGACGGTAAAAATTGATTTTTTCCGTCAGTTCCTGCGGCGAAACATTCAGGCGTGACAGGATCTCCGCATAGGCCTTTGACAGGCGGGCTTTTTCGTCCCTGGAGAAAACATGCTCCCGGTTGAATGCTCGATGGGCCATGGCTGCTCCGATAGATCCGGCCAGAATGATTTCGATACTTCGATGAAACTCGGCAAAATCGATAATCGAAACCCTTTCTCTGGTATGCAACGACATCTCAACCAGCTTTCTGTTGAGAATCTCTTCACTTTTATCGGAGGGGAAATACGCATTGAGGACCGAGAGAAAGACCGTTTTTTTCTCGTCGATATCGATGGAATCATCTTCAGAATGACTCGTCGAAGTAAGCGGTTTTATTGGGGAAAAGGACGTGAAGTCCAAAGCGATCCTGTGTTCCTCCTCGCTTTGTCCTGAAAAAAAAGAGATCAGGACAAAGGCGCCGATATTGAAGAAAAGCGACCAGAAAACCGTATGGGAAAGCGGCGGCAAGGCAGTAAGCCCGAAGAGATGCTCGGGGCGCAGGAATGCAATCCCCCATGGTCCGTTGTCAAGCAGGGCAGTGGACAGCAGTCCGCTCTTGATAAATGCCGGAAGCAGGAGGGTATAGAACCAGACCAAAAAACCTGCGGCAAGGCCTGAGATCGCCCCGGCCTTGCTGCCTGCGGGCCACAGGATGGCCCCGATGGCAACCGGGGCAAACTGAAGGACGGCCGCAAAGGAGATCAGCCCCATATTGACCAGTGCGTAGGATGTCCCCAGCTTAATCTGAAACCAGTAAGCGATGGAAAGAATAAGCAGAATGCTGATCCACCGCCAGCCGAGAAGATACCGGCGCATCGCTGATAAGGGGCGAATGACGGTGAACAATGGCAGGAGCAGATGGTTGACGAACATGGTCGACAGGGTCATCGACGCAATGATGATCATGCTGGTCGCGGCGGAAAATCCACCGATGAAGACAAACAGAGCCAGCCAGGGATTTCCATGTGAAATCGGTATATTCAGGACATAGGTGTCGGCCATGGCGATTGGAATCCCTGACGTGATGCCGTACAATGCTATCGGGACTACAAAGATGTTGATCAGCAGCATATAGAGCGGAAACTGCCACATGGCCGGAAGAATATTCCGGGTTGATGCATTTTCGACCACGGCAACATGAAACTGGCGGGGAAGAAAAAGGATCGCCGACATGGAGAGAATAATGAGCGTTGTCCAGGTCATATATCCGCTTCCTTCTTCACCGAGCCGGAAGACCTTTTCCGTGGCTGGGTTGGTGAACAGAGACTGAAGAAAGCCCTCCGGACGTCCATGGAATAAATGATAGGTGGCGAATATTCCACAGGCTGAAAAGGCAATGAGCTTGATGATGGACTCGAAGGCGATTGCTGTCATCATGCCGCGATGCCGTTCCGTCGGATCAAGTTTTCTGGCGCCGAACAACACGGTAAAGAAGGTCATGAGAAGGACGACGAGAGGGCCGAAATGGTCGATAATCCAAGTTTTTTCTCCGATGTCCGAGTTGATGATCAGCAAAAAAGTGCTCTTGACGGCGTCAAGCTGCAAGGCAATATACGGCATGCTTCCAATCAATGCGATAAGGGTAACCAGAATGGCCAGGGCCTGCGATTTCCGGTACCGGGCGGAAATAAAATCAGCGATGCTGGTAATCCGGTAGTTGTCCTTGATAATCACCATCCGGCGCAGCAGGAGCCACCACAGGCATAGCATGATGGTTGGCCCCAGATACACAGCAAGAAAAGAGAGTCCGGAAGTTGCTGCCTTGCCGACGCTGCCGTAAAAGGTCCACGAAGTACAGTAAACAGCCAGGGAGAGCGAATAGATCAGCGGAGACCGCGACAATCTGAGGGCCTTGGGCGATTCTTTCTCAATGAAGCGGGCAACAAAAAACAACAGGACGAAATAGAAGGCAATTGCAAGAACGATAAGAAGCGGATTCATACGTTCTTCTCTCCCTCTTCGTTTTCCCCGCAAAGTTTCATCTCATTGCGGCAGAACGTCCGAAGACCGGCAATAACTGCCGCCCAACAGAAGAAAAGATACAGGAGAGTACTGAGTCCGGCACTCTCATCGGGAATGGAGAGCAGAGGCCAGTCGAAGAGCAGAAGGCAGGCGGTAAACAAAAGCATTGCGGTAAACCGTGATTTCCGAATCATTTGCATCCGCCTCCTGTCGAGAAAGGAACCTCTACGGTATGTTTGTCTCTCTCAAATTGTCACGGCTGGTTATCGGTTTTCTGCCCCAGGCAGCACAGCATTGCCCTGCGAGAAACCCTGGCCGCGGCAAGGGGGCTTGCCGCTCTGCTCTCATTTCGATTGCGAAATGCATGAACCTGACCTGCAGGGATTGTTTGATGATGAAAAAACTCTGCGGATTTGGACCTGCCTCCCCGTATCCCCATCCCCTGGTCTTGGAAGTCCTTTCAGGACGGGGGAAAAACCTGCAGCGAGGGGGGGACGCCCGGGGATAGGTGGGGTCAATCGGTCAATACTTCCGGTTTCAGCCCCACGATTAAGCCGCCCCAGTGCCTGCCATTCACCGTGATCGGCATGGAGAGATCGTTCATGACTTCTCCTGTGTCCCGCATATAGGTCTGGAACAGCATGGGCTTTGTATTCGTCGCCCGGCGGATATCGCACTGGGTTGTGAAAAAGAAACGCATGTTTCGGCTTTGCAAAAGGTCCACTTCGTATGTACCCGTCATCGGTTTTGAGACGTGGGCGTGGTGCACGGGTAGATAGCCTTTTCGATCCACAGGAATGGCATAAATACAGCCGGGAATCTCTTTCAGATTCTTATCGAGATAGCTTTGGAGTTCCCTGATGAGGGGATCGGTAAAAGCAGTCGTAAATTTCTGGGGATTTGTGTTCGGGATGGGTCTATAATTCTCGTCGAAGATATTGATGCCTTTTTTGCTGAGGGTAAGCAAGACATCCTGGATGTGATCTCTTTGGTGTTGGACCATGGGTATGATCTGGTCCAGGACACCCTTGCCTGTCCTGTATTCGGCGACCTTCTCCTGCATTTTTTCGGTGATCTCGGTGAGTCCGTGAACAGTACTGCCGGAGGTCTCCATGTCCGTGAAAACCTCGACCGACAGCGTATTAATCTCTCCCACCTTGCCGTTGACCTCATTGTTGTTGAGTGAGAGTTCTTCGATGGCGGCGGCAATTTTCAGCAGTTGATCATTTGTCTCCTCAAAATCACCGATCATGGATTTGAAATTTGATGCCGTTTCGTTAATGACACTGCCGACTGCCTGGCTGGCATCGATAATGGTGTCGCTTTCTGTTTTGGTTTTTTCTACTGTCGCCAGCATGTTATTGATTTTTAGAGATATATCTTCAGTTGCCGGTTTGATTTGTTTCGCCAGGGTACGCACTTCTTCAGCGACAATAGCAAACCCTTTTCCATGCTCTCCCGCCCGGGCCGCCTCGATGGTGGCGTTGAGCGACAGGAGATTGGTCTGGTCGGACATGTTGTTGATTACTGCGATAATCTCCATAATTCCGGCGGAATTGTGGTTGAGTTCATCGATAGTCGAGCTGAAACTCGTAACCGTCTGATTAATGGACTCCACTTTAAGGGCAACGGCGTCCAGCTCTTCGCAGGAAGTTCTCACCTTGGTGAGGTTTGAGCTGGTATGCTCTGAGACATAATGAGCGTTTTCGGATATTTCCTGGATGGCGAGGTTTCCATCGGCACTGGCGATGGAGACCTGCTCGGAAAGGTCTTTTTGCTGACTGGTTTTTTCCCCGGCCAACTCGATTGCTTTGAGTACATGGGAACTGCCTATGGCAATCCGGATGCCAGCCTTCCGTACATCTTCAATAATATTCCGAACATTGGTCATAAAGGCATTATAGCCAGCCGAGACGTTTTTGAGTTCCGGATAGGGGAATTCGTTGAGTTCCGCCGACCAGTCCATATCTTCGTCAGCCAGCCTCTTAAAAATTGCATCCACCATCTTCAAGGGTTTTGTCGCCAGATAGCCAAGCATCATTTTGATGAGCAGGCCGAAAATCGCAACAAGCAGAAATCCCGCACAATTGATTCCGATACACCATTGAGCTGTTGAGATTACCTGTTGCACATTCTGGGGATTTTTTGCAGAGTCGATGATATCGGTGAGGAAATAAATGGCAACACCCGACGTCACGAATTGAATTATGACCACAAGGCCTATGGAGGCTACAGCCCGCCTGATATGCGAATGAAATACGGAGGACTCAAAAGAATTCCACAGCGTTTGTAATGCAGTCATGGTTATTGCTCCTCAGAGGGAAATAATGTCCAGATCTTATGTATCTCAACATTTTTATTGTAGCATTGGTATATGAGGATTTAAAGGACTAAAAGGAAAACAGGCTTCAAAATCCCGACGGGAAAAATTTTCAGCAGAAAAAGGGCGGTAAAGGGCGCGGCGCAGGCTGTTTTTGATATGCACGTATCGAATCAAAAATACGAAAGGAGAGGCACATACCATGCTTATCGATCTGGGTTACCTGTCTGAGGGGATGGGGATGATTTTTATGCGGGAATTCATGGAAACAGCCGAGCATATGCACTGCGGCGAAGGCCAGCGCCTTTTTCGGAAGGGGGACGCCACGCACCATTTTTATACCTTGATACAGGGCGAGATTCGCTTGACCATCGGAGTCAATGAGCAGCACGTTTATACGGTGCGTCATCCTGGAGATATTTTCGGCTGGTCCAGCCTTGTGGGCGGAAGCACCTACAGCGCGGCGGCAGTTTGTATCAAACCCTCCGAGATACTCAGCTTCGATCATGACATATTGATGGATCTTCTGGGCAGGCACCCTGACAGCGGCTTTCTCTTCTTTAAGAAGCTGGCGGAGATGCTGGGCAAACGCCTGCTGGAGTCGTATCGGATTATTCAGGGAGAGGAGGCGTGAGCGGCTGCGGATGACGGGGAAGACCGGATGCACCACGGGCAGGAAATCCGCAGGCCGCAGCAGGAACTCCAGGCTGCGATGTGTTTCTATGAAAGTCTCGTTTTGATGCTGGCCAGGCCATGCTGGTCAGGAGTGTATTATGGCCATTATCTCCTTGAAAAGGATCACCTGCTGTGCCATACTTTTTTACAGGAAAGTCACTTCAAAACCTGGCTGGCCATACTGAAACGACAAGCTTTCATGTTTCGCTCAGGCTGGTCAGTCCTGTTCAGCGATGCTGGTTGGTTTTTCCCTTTTTTGTTCGTTAATCCTCAGGGAGGTTGGACCCGTTCCAGCCCACCCCCTTCTCTTGATTTCGAGTTAGGGAGATGCACTGTCCTGTTGCTTTCTCCATACTTGAAGGGTATGTCGGATGTCTATAAAAAATTTCAAGGCACTCTTCAATCCACAGAGAATAGCCGTTATCGGTGCAAGTGAAGACGAAAAATCCGTGGGATATCATATATTCCGGAATCTTATCGGTAAAGGATTCAACGGAATCGTCCATCCTGTTATTCCCGGTATGGGCGGGGTTCAAGGCGTTGAGGCCTATGAAAACATCCGTGACATCCCCTATCCGATCGATCTCGCCATTGTGGCTGCAGAGCCCGAAAATCTGCAGGCGGTCCTGAAAGATTGCGGAAAAAAAGGCGTTAAAGGCGTCAGTATTCTGGCTCCCGATTATAAATACCGTATTAAGCATTCCTACCTGATCTCAAATCAGATTAAACAATTATCTTCCCTGGATGGATGCAGAGTGCTCGGCCCGAACTCTTTTGGCTTTCTGAGGCCCGCCTGTAATCTGAACGCCAGCCTGTATCCGGAAATGCCCCGGAAAGGGAATATCGCCTTTATTTCGGAAAGCGGCATCTTTTCCACGGCATTTCTAGAACGTGCTATAAGCAAAAAGGTCGGATTCAGCTATTTCATTTCGTTAGGCTCCAAGCTCGATATTAATTTTTCGGACGTTATCGATTTTCTGGGCGGGGATAGCGGTACGCGGGCAATCTTTCTGCATATTCAAAACATTGCCAACGGCAAAAGATTCATGACCGCCATGCGGAGTTTCGCCAGAACAAAGCCTATCGTCATCGTCAAGCCGAAGAAGGCTGATGTCTACTCGTTGTTGTCAATAACCCACTCGGGTTTTCTTGCGGAGGAGGACCTGATTTATGAAGCGGTGTTTAAACGGGCAGGCAGTCTGCGGGTCAATGACATGGTCGATCTTCTCTATATGGTCGAGACCATAGCAAGACAGAAAAGGCCCAAGGGAAAACGATTGCTCATCATTTCGAATTCAACCGCCCCGTCGGAGATGGCTATTGATGCGTTAAAAGAGATGGGCGGTGGATTGGCAAGCCCGAGTGCGGCCACCCTGGAGACTATCAGCAATAATCTGCATATCAAAAGAGGACTGCGCAATCCGCTCTATCTCCTCGCAGACGCATCGGTTGAGGATTACAGGGTGGCTATAGAAACCTGCCTGCAGGATGCCGATGTCGAAGGAATCCTGGTGATCTGCATTCCCTTCCCGGGGATTGATTTACGGAAGATGGCGGAAATGATCGCTGCCGCCGCAAACAACAATCCCGCCGTTCCTTTGTTTACCACATGGTGCGGGGAGCAGACCGCGCTTGATGAAATCAAATTCCTGAACAATGAAGGTGTTCCGACCTACTATACACCGGCACAGGCCGTTAAATGCTTCATGTATATGTATCGATATGATTTCAACCTGAAGTTGCTGCGGGAAACGCCTGAAATTATACTTAAAGATTTTTCTCCGGATTTCAAAAACGCAGAAAAGATCATCAGGGACAGCCTTGAGAAAAAACAATTCTCACTTCCTATGAACGAGGCTGGCGAACTTATCAGATCGTATGGAATTCCGATCATTGAAACAGAGCAGGTCACAGATGAGCAAGAGGCTGTTCTGAAGGCTCGGCGGATAGGCTATCCTGTCGTTATGAAAATTGATTCTCTGGCGGTCCATAACAGGGTTCTGAATCAGGGACTGCTTATCAATCTCAGGGACGACCATGAAGTCCGCAAGGCCTTTGCCGTTCTGCAGGAGGGCATTGCTTCCTTGAAAGACACGGATGCCCGGATAATCCTCCAGCCGATGGTCATTAAAATAGGATATCAATTGGCTATCGGCGCGAAGAAAAGCGCCAATTTCGGGACGGTGATACTCTTCGGGCTCGGCGGAGAATACCTGCGGGCGGAAAGGGATTATTCGATCGGCCTGCCTCCGCTCAACCAGACCCTTGCCCGGCGGATGATGGAGGAGACAAAAATATACCGGTATCTTCAGGACATTCCTTCCTATCAGAATTCGTTGCGCCTGCTGGAAGAGATGCTGGTTCGATTCTCTCAATTAATAATAGATCTTCCTCAGATCAGTGAGATTGACATCAATCCCTTTTTGCTGACGGAGCAAGACGGCATCTTCGTTTTCGATGTGGATGTTCATCTCGACAAGCGATTGCCGAAGGATTATCGATGGGAGAAAGGAGACCTCTGCCCTCAGCATCTTTCAATTCCTCCCTATCCTTTCCGATATGAAAAAGAATCCCTCCTGAAGGATGGGACAGGCATTATGATCCGTCCCATCCGGGGCGAGGATGAGCCCGCGCTCAGTTGTTTCTTTGAATCCCTGTCCGACGAGTCCGTTTATTTTCGATTTTGCCAGAGACGCATCAATATGCCGCATGACAACCTGGCCCGTTTTTGCCAGATAGATTATGACCGGGATTTCGCATTCCTGGCCGTTTCGCGTGGAGATGAGTCCATTATCGGGGATGTGCGGCTGAACCGGTTTGCCGATCTTGACACCGCCGAGCTTTCCTTTGTTGTCGGTGACCAGTGGCAGGGCAAGGGCATTGGCCGCATCCTGATGGATTATTGCCTTGCAGTTGCCAGGGAAATAGGGCTCAAGACCCTTTGGATGGAGATCCTCCGGGAAAATTCCCGGATGATAAAATTCGGCCAGAAGTTCGGTTTCACCCGAACGCCGGGCGACGAAGATGACGATATGGTCGAAATGGTACTGGATATCAGGCAGGCAGAGAAGGCGGGATCCTCTGAAACTGAGCCGGCTCATGGTTGATCCGGACGCAATGCCCTGCCGATGTGCCCCATCGCGTTTTTTCTTTTGAGAAAAAATCAAAGCCTTGAGCCTGTAAGAACGGGGATCTTTTCCCGGCGGTGAGCGCAGGCAAAAACCAGCTGATTTGTTCACAGCCCTCCTCTTGCCGGGCAGGAGAAACTGCTGAGCAGGGTACTGCCCAGCGGGTTGAAGTCGCTGCCGGTGGTGATTTCCAAAACCGCGCGCCGGCCATCGAAATTGTATTCGACCAGTTGCCGGTTGCTGCTTGCGGTGCTTACAAGGTGTCCTTTATCCAGAAGACGGAACAGCGCCCAGGGTCCGTTGGTCAGTATGGTCGAGGTATCCTGGCGAATGCGCGGGTTGGCGGTGATCTCGGCCATGGAACCGTTGCGCGGTCCGGGCCAGTTGACATGCAGCGGACGGAGCGGGCCGTGTACGTAGCGCAGGGCCTGACCATCGATATCTATGATGAGGTCGGTGATATTGGGGTCCAGTTCGACAACATTGATCTCCATGCTCAAGGACATTTTGTTGGCGCCGGGGTCTTTGAACAAGGCTTCGCGTATGCGCTGAGCTTGCTGGAAAGGCGCAAGTTCAGGACCTTGTATCGGCGGTACACCGGAGTCGGTCTGCTTGTAGCACCAGGGCTGGCTGGTGACGTCGACCTGAGGGGCCAGCTGTTTGGTAAAGAAGCTGTCAAGCACGCCGCCTGCCGCAAAGATGCGGTTGAAGTCTTCGGCGCTGACCTCCTGACTGCTGGAGGTGAAGGGGTAGCGTCCGTCTATCGCGTTGCGGCAGCTGTTGCCGATGATTGCTTCCATCTGGCGCTGCAGGACTTCGCCGCTTGCCTGGTTGATTTTGCCTGCGCCCTGTGTGGTCAGATCAAGCAGGATATTTTTCAGCGGCGCCGGTAATTTTGCGGCCTCCAGGCGCAATTTGGCTGAGGCTTGTATGGGGGTTGGCAGGCTCATGGTGGCCAGCGCGTTGTCGGCCACCATGAGCTGGTTGTAGTACTCGTTGATCATTCCCAGCAGAGAATCAAGCCGTAGCGGGCGTCCGCCGGGGTAGCTGTTCTGGTTGTCTGCCTGGCCATTGACGACTTCGCGCAGTGCGGCAAAGCGGTTGTCGACCATGTTTTTTTCTGTCTGCTCTTCCGGGTGAGCATCGTTAAGGAGTCTCGCGGTTTGCACACCTGCGCGCAAGGGTCCCGACGACAGGCGCGACTCAGCCCGTTCATCCAGGGTTTTTTGTTTCTCTTTCGGGTCAAGCGGCGGAACCAGGGTGGTCTCGGCAACGATGGCACGTGCCAGACGCGCCAATGGCGAATCGGGGGAGGTAAAGACGCGCAGAGTCTGCAAATCAAAGGCCAGGCTGGAGCCGGTGTCGGCGCCGGTGCTGTTGACGCTGTGGATATCTTCCAAAAACGCCTGCCAGCGCGTGGCGTACTCGGCCAGGTATAAACGGCGCACCTCCTGACTCAGAGGGTCAGCCCCTCCGGCGCGCTGGGCGAGCTGTCTGGCCGCCGTTTTTTTTTGACCGGCGGTGTTAAGCCCCATTACCCAGTTGTCGTCGGCTTCGGCGCTGCTGACAAAGTCCCCCAGACGCTTGTCGAGCAGGTCGCGGTAACCGGACAGGGTGAATAAGCCGGGGATGCCCTGGTCAAGCGGTTCGCCGCTGGCGCGCATAAAGGCCATTCCCGCATCGCTGCCCACTGCGCGCGTCAGGGTGAAATCCTCCGGCGCCTCCTCTTTCATCGCGATTTTGGCGCGCTCGTAAATGCGCTCGACACTGGTATGCCCGCCAAGGAAGGTACGCGCCTCCCGGATAAGCTGTTCGTTTTTGGGAAAGGGGGAATGCAACACACGGCGACCGTCAAACAGGGCGTGGACGTGCTCTATAATTGCGCCTCTGCCGCCAAAGGCCAGCGCGCTGTCGTTTTGATCCCAGTCTTTGAGTACCCAGGCCTGGATTTCTTCGCCGTTGAATTTGGCTTTGTGCGCTTCATCCAGATGCAGCAGAAGATATACCCGCAGCGCATCATACGCGGCGGTGTTGTCCTGCCGGGCCACCGCGCTAAAGAGAGCGCTTTCCACCTGGCGTATAAGGGGCGGCAGCAGCAATTGATCCAGCAGCCTGTCGTAGGTGGCCTCTACGCTGTCAAGGACTGGCGGTGCGCTGTACAGGCCGTAGCGATAGTTGGTTGGCGGAGATCCCGGCGTAAGCCCTGGGTAATTCGCCAGCGCGCGCGCATCGTTCAGTATGCCCGGCACCGCTTCGGCTGAAGGCCTGCTTGAATAGGCGCGCACTTTCTCCATCAGGGCCGCCGTTTTGCTGCTGACGGCACTCAGGTACTCGTTGTTGTTGCCATAGCTTACGCGCATGCCCTGCAGAAATCCAATGAAGAGCACCAGCACCAGAAAGTGTCCGGCCAGCCGCAGCAGACGGTATCGCCATTCCCATTGCAGATTGGGCTGCACCAGATGCGATTCGCGGAAGACCAGCTTGGTCAGCAGTTCGTGCAGAAAATAGCTGCGGTTGCCGGTTGGTGCAAGGGTGGCCGCGTTATGGCTTGTGGTTTCCGTCAGGGCCGGGTCAAGCCTGACGGCACGCCAGAAACGGTTCAGCGGCGCGAGTTTATCGGCCACCGCGGCTTTCCCCTGCACCTGGGTGGCGCTGGTGAAGTATACGCCGCGCAGGGTGTTGTGCAGCTGGGTGTTATCGTAACGCGAATCGAGGAATATACGGTCTATGATGTCCAGCAAGGGCTCGGCCAGGGCGGCGAACTCCTGCGGCAGGGCATACAGACGGCAACGGCCTTGTACGTCATACTCTTCCTGCAGGCGGTTGGTGATGCCCTGCTCCAGCCGTTTCGCCAGCAGCTTTAATTCATTCTCGCAATACGGGCGCAAGGCTTCCGTCTTTTTCTGTTTACGGTCATACGGCAGGGTAAACCCCCATACCTGCGCCCGGCCTTCACTGGTCAGGGAGCTGAAATAGTCGGTGAATCCCGGCAGCAGATCCATCTTGGTCAGCACCATATACACCGGGAAACGGATTCCCAGTCTGCTGCGCGCCTCGGCCAGCCGCCCTCGCAGCGCCGCGGCGGCTTCAATGCGCTCCGTTTCCGGTTTGTTCAGCAGATCAGCGACGTTCAGCGTCAGCAGCATGCCATTGATGGGTGCCCGCGGCCGGTATTTGCGCAGCAGCCCTAAAAAGCCCATCCATTCTTCCGCGTTCGCGTGCGTGGTGCCGAGTGAACCGCCTTTGTCATGGCGCGCATAACGCCCGGCGGTATCGATCAGCACCGCCTCGTTGGTAAACCACCAGTCGCAATACTGGCTGCCTCCTTCTTGTCCGGCCATGCTCTGCGCCGCCATGCCCATCTGCTCAGCCAGCGGAAAGTGCAGACCGGCATTCAGCAAGGCGGTGGTCTTACCGTCGCCCGGCGCACCGATAATCATGTACCAGGGTAATTCGTACAGATAGCGTTTGCCTTCGAACAGGCGCCTGATGCCGAATGCTCCGGAGCCCATCTGCTTCAATTGCGCGATAGAACGGGTGATGATGGTGTTGACGGTGTGCAGCTCTTTCCTGGCCTCGGCAACCGGCCTGTCGCCACGCGGGTGCAGCACTTTTTTCAGCAGATCCTCGTCGATGCGCAGTGCCTGCCAGAGACGGTACAGGCCATACAGGGCAGAGACGAGCAGGATGATGGCAATCAGCGCCACCCGCACCCCGACCGGCTCAAAGGGCTTTAATTCATTAAAGGTCAGCAAGGGCGTGGCCTGCCAGATCAACAGACAGAGCGCCACCACGCCGACGATGCCGAGCGGCCAGCTGCGCAGCCAGAGAAACAGCAGTGCCGCCAGCAGCAGAATAACCGTAACCCGCATGCCGATTGACTCCAGCGGACGCAAACCGCCAAAGGCCAGCAGCGGTCCGACAAACCACACCGCCAGCGCCAGCAGCAGAGCCGCCAGAATCGCCAGCATCCGGCCTGAAAAAATGAACTTCAAAAATCGTTGCATAGTGTGTGCTCCTTCCTTGCGACACTAATCAGCCAGCCGCTTGTCGCATGGCGGTGGCGGTAACGGCTGCTTTTTGTTGTATGGCCGTCAGTCAGGCGGCTTCGCATTGCAGCCTGGCCATCAGCGCTGCCTGATGGCCAAAGACCTGAAAACGCGGGCCGTAAGACGGCAGAATCTCGCGCCCGGTTTCCTGCCTGTCGTCGGCGTAGGACTTTTTCGCAGTATAAACGCCTCTCTTTCAATGCTGTTTTGCCTCTTATTTGACCCCGCGATTATGGGGGAACTGCATCACGGACTGATCCGGGCCAGACTGCTGTTTCAGCGTAGGCGGAATATCCAAAAACGTCACCCGATCGTCTCCGCCCTGATACAACACCCGCGGCCACCCGTAGCCGCCAGGGACAGTCTCATGAAAATAGCGGACACGGAACCCGGCGCGGCTGTCGTGAACGAAATCATCATAGAGTCTGATAGCCGCTGCCGATACCGCGGCGCGTGCCTGCTCGTTGGTGTGTTCCCGTAAAAAATCGAGGACTTCTTCGGCAGGCTTCACCAATACATCGAAATACCTCCAGTCAAAGGCCAACCCGCCTGTTGTGAACACAAAGGTATAATCCGTCAGCGTAACATCCACCGGATCGCCGTCGCGTTTGGCTTCACGTTGGACGGATAACGTGTCAACCCCGGTGATGTCGCAAAAGCAGTCCCAAACAGATTCCCTTTCCTTGGGAAACAAATAGCCCATTAACAGGCGAAACTCCTCGGCGCTTTCGCGTAAATCGGTTTTGTCGTTGGTCAGCAGGTCACCGGCGTCTTCCCCGGTACGATGATCCTCAGGGCTTTTGCCTGCAATCTTGGCCTGCAGGAAGCCTTCATCTTCGGCAAGCTCTTTGTTCAACGGAGCTATCTGTGCATCCAGTTCGTTGAGCTGCCGTTGCGTCGCCTCATCGGGAAGACTCCCCCCCACCTCAGCTATGCCCTCGCGAATCCCCGTCAGCTGATTTCGCTTCCTTTTCATGTCATTGCGCTGTCTTTCGCTGATTTTCTTCACTTCATAGGGTGTGAGGGGATCTTCCCGCGAGCGCATATAAAATGGCGTTCTCGTAATATACTCGCTGCTCTTTGGTAATGAGCGCTTTGCTTGCCAGGCCAGGCGTTGCGCCATGCCCAGCCGTATGGCCTCCTCCGCGCGCGACACAGAGGGCATCTCCTTGCGCCAGGCGTTATAGGCGTCCACCACATCATCGTCGATATCAAACGAGTCGTGAACTTCGTCTATCAATGGCTTCCCCATCCTCATCGGCACCCCGGCCACTACCGCCTCATCATACATATCGTGCAACGTGATCAGTTCCAGTTTATGCGACTCATCGTCTTCTTTTTTTGAATACGCCTTGCCCTGGTCGTTGGGCCGGTAGCCGCCGCCGACATCGGAGTGCACACCGGGGTAGGCCGCCTCCAGCCGGTATCCGGGGTAGTCATACTGCCCCTCGCGTATCAGGTCCAGCGGGAAGCTCATGCGTTGCTCATGTATGGCGATGAAGTGTACGCAGCGGTTAACGGCGGTAGGCACATTGAGCCTGCCGTTGGCTGCCCAATCCCAATGGCCGTCAAATATGGGCAGGTCGGCCCAACTGCGTAGCGAATCGACTCCCTTCACCGAGGCGACGGTGTCGAAGAGCCCCATGAAATTGACTTCATAGTCTATGGCGCCAACCCTCTTATTGTTCCTATCGTAATAGGATAGCTTGCCGCCCGGCGCCCAGTGATTGATCAGACGGTTGACAAACACACGTGCCTCGGCCGCACCGCGGGAAAATCCGAATACGTTGATCCAGATCTTGCGGATTTTTTCATGTTTATTTTCGGCCTCGTCCGGATCGTACAGTTTGCCCAGCATCATCAGCGCGCTCTCCAGTACGGGTTGCTCAATGTCTTGTGCCACGCTGCTCATGTATGGTTTGTTGGGGTCCCTCACCAGAACCTGACAGCCATCTAACCTGCTCAGCTCCTCGCAGACTTCAAATGCTGGGCCATCTTTGAGCAAGAGGTCGGGGAGTTTTTCGCTTTTTGGGGTAGCGATATAGGCGGCATTCAGCAACCGGGTATAGGCCCAGCCTATGCGGTTACCAAAGCCGTCTCCCAAACCTTTATTCCAGGCTGAGAAGGTTGTCTCGCCCAGTTCTTTGAAGGGCGTGCCAACCCCCTGCATATAGTATTTAAAAAACCACCCATCCGGTGTCTTCTCCGGTGGTTCGTTAGGGTTCGATGGCCCATAACTGGCATAAAACAAGCGCGCAATATTGGTCTGGGAGAAGGTTGTCTCGTCGCTGTCTTTATAGTTGCCGGTTCCGTCAAAAAACAGGTTTACATAGACTTGGCTGCCGCATTGCATTTTGCTCACATCACCTGAGAGGACTTGCTTTCTTCCCTCGGTCCTCAGTCTCTGGGTCAGACGCCTGTCCGACCGGCCTTCCTTCGCCGCCCCCAATGCCGCGCGTTATCCACGGCCTGGAGCGGGGCATGGCCTTTCCCCGGACGCTGGTGCGCCGCTACGGTGACTCCACCTGCCCTGCAACCGGTGTCTGGCAGGCGCGGATGAACCCGGATCGCCCCCTGGCCAATCTGGTTAACGGCAATCCCCTGCGGCAGTGCTGGGTGATGGCTGGCGACGCCATGCCCGACCCCCAGCGCGACTGGCTGGTTGCAGACGGCCTGATCGCCCACGATCTGGTCTGGAGATTCCTTGTTAAGGCTTGATATGGCGAACAATACATTGAATATCGAAGACCCCTTCGACCTCATCATGCCCACGCATGAACCTGTAAAAACCTCTGCCTGTTCTCCGGAGACGCCCGGTGAACGGGACTCCGCCGTCAAGTCTTTGCACGATGAACCGGATCTCTTGCAAGCCCTGCATCAGGAATACCTGCGGGCTCTGGATGATCCGCAGGCGCAAAACACCCATCCTTGGCATGACCGGTTGCCGGATCACTGCACGGTTGCCCCTTCGCCTATCCGCAATCTGAAGGTGCAGGCGATGCAGATCCATCCTTCCGTCACCTTGCAGGATCTGGTTGTCGGCCCCCTGAAGATCGACGAAGTCTTCACGGGCCTGGACAGTTTGCGCGAAACAGAAATTTTCAGCGACGAAAAACCGCCCGATTTATTGCGTCTGTTCGCCCCGGCGCAGTATCAGACACGCACAGGCTCGGAAGATCGCGTGCCGCCTGAATTGACGCGGCGCGAACACCATGCGATCACCGTCGACAGCCATTGCCGTATGCCTCAACACGATCCAGCAACTCCAGGAGGCATTGTGCATGACGACCTTGAAGAGCACCGCTAGCCAGCCCCTGACCATTAAGCAGGAGCTTCTGCATACGCCGTTACGGCCGCATGCCCACCTTTTGCCCACGTTGTTTGACCGTCTAAAAGACGACGCTCCACACCGTAAAACCGAGTTGGCGGGCGACTTCACGATTTCACACAAACAGTTGCGTGAAATCGTACAACGCGATTTGATTTTTCTGCTCAACACCACCAGCCTGGACAGTGATATGGATCTGAACTCCTACCCGGAAGTGATCTCGTCGGTACTCAACTATGGCATCCCCGCTCTAGCAGGCAGCTATATGCACGGACACAAATGGGCCGATCTGGAAAAAGCCATTCGTCGCGCCATCTTGCGTTTTGAGCCTCGGCTGGATCCTGAAGGCCTCATGATAACGCCGTTGATGAAAGATCAGTCGGAGCAAAATTACAATGTTCTGCTGTTCGAAATTTGTGGAAAAATTCTGACCAAACCCTATCCGACGGCGTTTATTGTGCAAAGCGCCTTTGACCTTGAAACCAACCGCATACAGAGTATCGCCCGCTGAGCCATGGATCCCTTACTGCTTGAATATTACAACAAGGAACTCACGTATATGCGTGAGATGTCAGCTGAGTTCGCCCGACAGCATCCCAAAATCGTCAAACGGCTGGGGATGAACGGCATTGACGTGGCCGACCCCTACGTTGAGCGCATGATCGAAGGCTTCTGTTTTCTCACGGCCCGCACCCAACTCAAAATTGATGCAGAGTTTCCGCGTTTCACGCAACGGTTACTTGAAGTCATTTACCCGAATTATGTCACCCCGACGCCATCAATGGCGGTGGCGCAGCTCAACCCGAGCCTGACTGAAGGCGACTTCGCGCAAGGATTTAAAGTTCCCAGACACTCGACCTTGCGCAGCCAGATCCCGCTGGGGGAAGAGACAGCATGTGAATTCCGCAACAGTCAGGAGGTCACGCTGTGGCCGCTCGCCATCACCGAGGCCCGGCTGACCGCGGCACCGCCTGATCTGCCCCTGCTGAACCGCTATCTTCCCGCGCATGTTCAGGTCAAAGGCGCCTTGCGGCTCATGCTGCGCACCTTTGGCGAAATCACGTTCAGTCAGATAGCAGGTCTTGATCGCCTGCCCGTCTATTTGTCGGGTGAAGAGCGTATCGCCTCGCATTTGTTCGAGCTGCTGCACACCAGTGCTGTTGCAACGCTGACCGGTCAGCCCGGTCTTTTTTCCGGAGCGCTCGACATCGTCACCCGCGATGCCGTCGTGCATGAAGGGCTGCAACCCGGACAAGGCCTGCTGCCGCTGACCTGGAACGTTTTTCACGGTCACAACCTGCTGCATGAATATTTTTGCTGTCCGGAACGCTTCTATTTTTTTACCCCTACCGGCCTGGCGACGGGGCTCAAAAAGATTAACGGCTCCGTGGCGGAAATCATCATTCTGCTTGATACGCTCCCCCCTGGCTGGTTGATCAACCAGACCGACGCGCAGCAGTTCGCGCTGTTCTGCACGCCGGTCATCAACCTGTTCAGCAAGCACACCGACCGGATTGAGATGGAGAAAACCCGGACCGAGCTGCACCTGGTGCCTGATCGTTCGCATCCCTTGGATTATGAAGTTTTTTCCGTCGAACACGTCGAAGGCCTGCGTGCGGAAACCACCGCGTCATTATCCTTCCGTCCGCTCTACAGCACCCTCAACAACGATGAAGGCAATTATGGCCGCTACTTTTCGCTGCGGCGCGAGCGGCGTAAACTTTCTGATAACGCGCGCCAATACGGCACGCGAACACCGTATGTCGGCACGGAAGTCTTTTTGTCGCTGGTTGATCAGCAGGAAGCGCCCTATCCTGAGGACCTGCGTTTTCTGTCGATCAAGGCCTGGCTCACCAACCGGGATCTGGCCTGCCTGGTCCCGCGCAAAGGTCGCAACGATTTGTCAATCGATGCATCCATACCGGTTGAGAGCATTGGACTGATACGCGCCCCGCGGCCGCCCCAGGCACCTTTTGCCGAACGCGAGCTGGCGTGGCGGCTGATCCGTCAGTTGTCTTTCAACTATCTGCCGTTGTCAGAGAGTGCGGATCGGCCCGGCGGGCAGGCGCTCCGTGACCTGCTGCGTCTCTTTATCCCTTTGCATGACAGCCCGCAGTTGCGGCAGATTCAGGGCCTGATCGGGACCCGGACCAAGCCTGTCACGCGTCGGCTGCCTGGCGCGGGTCCGCTGGTGTATGGCCGGGGCGTGCAATGCACGCTGACCGTCGATGAAGAAGGCTTCTCAGGCATCAGTCCCTATTTGTTTGGTTTGATACTGGAGCAGTATGTGTCGCGTCACGTCGCAATCAACACCTTCACCCAGACCAGGCTGGAATCCATACAACGCGGACAAGTCGCCCAATGGCCGGTCCGCATGGGCGGACGAGGAACGGTGTGATGAACGAGCCGCGCCGGGTACAGGGGGGGATTTTGGATGCGCAATGGGCGGAAACCCTGCAGCAGATACAGGATAAACCCTGGTTTTACGGATATCTCCCGATGATGCGGCGATTGAGCGCATATTACCGGCAGCAGCCGTCCATAGGATGCGCGGAGCGCCCGCAACAGGAATCATTCCGCATCGGGCAGCAACCATCGCTCATCTTCGCGCCGCGCGAAATCGCCAGCGTAACCGTTCATGAAAACGGCCAGCTGCACATCGCACTCTTCAGTCTTGGCCTGTGGGGAGCCAATGGACCTTTGCCGCTGCACTACACCGAAATAGCGCGCAATCGCAAGGAAAGCAGTAAAGACACCACACTGGTTGATTTTGCCGACCTGTTTCACCATCGGTACCTGACACAGTTTTATTGTGCCTGGCGCAGTGCCCAATCCGCAGGGGGCGGTCTGGACCGCGAAGAGGAAGAAACTTTTTCATTCTACGTCGCCAGTCTGACCGGGCAGAACCCCCGCGAAAGCGGCCACGGCGCATTGCCTGCACATGCACGCCTGGCGGCGGGGGCGCATCTGGTGCGCGAGGCCCGCAACCCGGATGGCCTGTCGGCAACGCTGTCGCATTTTTTCGGCGTCCCGTTTACGCTGCACGAGTATCAGTTGCATTGGATTGCCATAGCGGCAGAAGAGCGCACCCAATTGGGCAGGCCCGGCCCCGCTGCCCTTATGGGCGAAGGCGCGCTGCTGGGCGAAAAGATTCCCGACCGGCAGCACAAATTCCGCCTGGCCATAGGGCCGTTGGATCTGAAAGAGTATCTCCGTTTTTTACCCATGGGAGGCGATCTGCCATCGCTGATCGAATGGGTCAGGGCTTTTGTCGGCTACGAGTATGTGTGGGATGTTGCGCTGCAACTGAACCCGCGCTCGGCTTCCCCCGCCCGTATAGGCGGTGAGCAACGCCTGGGCTGGTCAACATGGCTGGGGCAGTCCGGAGACGATCAACCCGTCACTGGCATGGTTTTCGAGCCGGAAAACTATGCAGCAAAGCGCAATATATGAGGACTCCATGAGTACAGAAGAAACCGGGGAAACCCTGCTGCAAACCGATGTGCTTCTCCCGTTGTCGGACGAGCGACCCTGCGGCGACAACCTTGAATACGACCCCGAATTCCTGATCGTGTTTGCCAAGGCCGCCGAGCAGCCGGAAACGCAATACGGCGACTTTGTCAACGTGCCTGAAGGCATCAATTGGAACGAGGTCGAGCGGGAGGCATTGCGGCTCTTACTCCGCACCAAAGATATCCGGGTCTTGATACTGCTGCTGCGCAGTTGGACGCAACTCAAGGGCGCAGAGGGGATGCGTGACGGGATGCGTCTCCTGTCTCAACTGATCGCTGCCTATCCGCAGCACATTCACCCGCAGGCCGTCTGCGACGAAGACGTGAGCGAAGAAGAAGCCGCCATGGTGCGCGGCAACGCACTGGCGGCGCTGATTGACCCGGAAGGCGTGTTGTCCGACATTCGCGGCATCGTACTGGCCGGTAACGCCGCGTTGCGGCTGAAGGTCCGCGATGTCGAGCGGGCTTTGTCGATTCCTCGTCCTGCCGATGCCCTCGCACCCGATTCCGTGCGACGGCAATTGCTGGATCTGCGCCTGCAGGGCAGCCCTGCTTTGCAAGCGTTTGGCGAAGCGGCAGCCCTCATCGACCCCTTGCAGCAATGGGCGGACAAATCCCTGCAGGATGCGGCCCCTGATCTGACGCCGCTCAAAAAGCTGCTGGCGTTTCTGCTGGAAAACGATGGCCGCACACCGGCCAAACGGGAATGTACCAAAGACGCGCCTGCGGCAGAAGAAACGGTTGCGCCCCTGTCCGGGGAACAGGTCCTGCCGTTCCCCGGACCATCTGACATCTCACCATCTCCTCAAGTCCGTATTCCCGTCCAGGCGGATATTGCACCAGAGCCTGAGGGCCGGATCAACAACCGTTTTGATGCATTGCAGCGTATCAAGGACATCCGCGCCTGGTTTGAGCAAAACGAACCGAGCAGCCCGGCCATACCCTTACTGCGGCAATCCGAGCGCATGATCGGTAAGCGCTTTTCGGAAGTGGTGGATGCGATTCCGCTCGAACTCCTGCAGAAGTGGGATGTGATGGAAGAGTGATGGAGGTCTTTCTCTGGAAAAGTCTCGTTATACTCATTGCCTGAAGGTATCGTGACCGTGAAATTGTCCGTTTTTTCGATCAAGGGAAACGTGTATCCCGAATGATCGAAAAGATGCTTTCAGCCCGGCCATATTTTATTCCTAACAGCATCTCTGATTTTTCAGGCCGCTTCAATTTCTTTCTTGTTGAAAAGCTGGAACACCTGGTGGTATCTTCTCTGTGTTGAAACACTATAAAAATCCGGAACAGTATCCTGATAACAAAAAGGAGCCGCTATGGGAGTATCGAGACGGGATTTTTTAAAGCTTTCAGGCAGCACTGTGCTGATTGCAAATCTTGGTGTGAACCTGAATCCTGCCAGGGCTTATGCCCAAGGGCTTCGGATAAAAAATGCCAGGCAGACAACAACGATCTGTCCCTATTGTTCCGTAGGATGCGGGTTGCTCGTGTACACGGAAAACGGGAAGATTGTCAACACCGAGGGAGATCCTGATCATCCTATCAGCGAGGGGACTCTCTGCTCCAAAGGCGCATCGGTGATGCAGATTGCCAACAACGACAAGCGGGTTTTGAAGCCGATGCATAGAAAGCCCGGCGGAACGGCATGGAAGGAAGTCGAATGGGACTGGGCTCTGGATAGAATCGCACGTCTTGTTAAAGACAGCCGGGACAAGAGCTTCAAGACTGTTGTCAGGGCCAAGGTCAAGGAAAAGCAGGCCGACGGCACCGAGGTTGAAGTCGAAAAAGACTTTACGGCCAACCGGACGGACGGCATTGCCCATGTGGGCAGCGCAGCGCTTGACAACGAGGAATGCTACCTGCTCCAGAAACTCATGCGGTCATGGGGCCTGGTGTATGTGGAACACCAGGCGCGTATCTGACACAGCGCAACTGTTGCGGCTCTGGCAGAGTCGTTCGGACGCGGTGCAATGACCAACCACTGGATCGACCTGAAAAACGCCGATGTTATTTTGGTGATGGGGGGTAATCCAGCCTCGAACCATCCCATATCCATGAAGTGGATCATGCGTGCCCGGGAAAAGGGTGCAAAGCTGATCTGTGTGGACCCCCGATTTTCACAGACTGCCGCGAAAGCGGATCTTTACGCCCCGCTCCGCTCCGGGACAGATATTGCCTTCCTGGGCGGAATGATCACGTACATCCTGGAAAATAATCTCTATTTCAAGGAGTATGTTGCCAACTACACCAATGCCTCGTTTCTGGTAAATCCTGCCTTCAAAGGGCCGGCGGATCTGGATGGCCTGTTTTCAGGGTACAACGCGGAGACGAAAAAGTATGACAAATCGAGCTGGACCTTCCAGCTGGACGCAAACGGCCTCCCCCTGAAGGATCCAAGCCTTGCAGACCCGAACTGCGTGTTCCAGCTTCTGAAAAAACACTATACCCGCTACACCCCGGAAAAGGTCTCGGACATTACCGGAACACCCCTGGATAAGCTGCTGGAAGTATACGCGCTATATGGGTCCACCGGGACGCCCGACCGGGTCGGGACCGAATGCTACGCCATGGGCTGGACCCAGCATACAGTCGGCACCCAGAACATCAGGGCAATGACCATCATTCAGATGCTGCTCGGCAACATGGGCATGGCCGGCGGCGGCATCAACGCGTTGCGCGGTGAATCCAATGTCCAGGGTTCCACAGATCATGGCCTCCTTTTCGATACCCTGCCCGGATATAACCCGACTCCGAATGTGTCCCTGGTTGACCTTGCTGCCTATAATGAAAAGTACACCCCGAAGACCAGCGAACCGCGCAGCGTCAACTGGTGGTCTAACCGCCCCAAGTATGTCGCCAGCTACTTGAAAGCCGTCTATGGGGCGGCGGCCACCAAGGAGAATGATTTCGGGTACGCATGGCTTCCGAAACTGGATGAGGGCCAAAACGCTTCGTGGCTGATGATCTTCGATAAGATGCTGAAGGGAGACTTCGACGGCTTTTTTGCCTGGGGGCAGAACCCGGCCTGCTCGGGCGCCAACTCCAACAAGACGCGCCAGGCCATGACCAAGCTCAAATGGCTGGTGAACGTGAACCTTTTCGACAACGAGACCGCCTCTTTCTGGCGTGGTCCCGGCATGAATTCCGCAGACATCCAGACCGAGGTTATCATGCTGCCCTGCTGCTCTTCAATGGAAAAAGAGGGGAGCATCACCAATTCCGGGCGTTGGGGGCAGTGGCGGTACAAAGCCGTTGAGCCAAGCGGCCAGTCGTGGCCCGACTCCGAGATCATGAATGAGCTATATTACAAGGTCAAGGAACTCTACAGAAAAGAAGGGGGCGCCAATCCCGAGCCTCTCGTGAATCTGAGTTGGGAGTACGGCGAAAAGGACGCGACCGGTAAGATCAGGCATATCGATACCCATGCGGTAGCCAGGGAGATTAACGGCTATTACCTTGAAGATATCTATGATACCAAGGTGAATCCTCCCAAGCTTATCGGCAGGAAAGGCGATCTGGTCACAAGCTTCGCCTTTCTGCAGGCCGATGGTTCCACTTCGAGCGGCAACTGGATTTACTGCAATTCCTACATCACCAAGGAAGGCAAGCCCTTCAATATGATGGCGCGGCGCGGCAAGGATGACCCGACTGGCCTTGGGCTTTACCTGGGATGGACGTGGGCGTGGCCGGTAAACCGGAGAGTCATCTACAACCGGGCGTCGGTGGACCTGCAAGGACAGCCATGGGATGCGAAACGGCCGCTTCTTCGATGGAATGCGGCCAAACTTGACCCTACCGGCAAACCAGGCGTCTGGGAGGGCGATATCCCTGACGGTCCGGCTCCTCCCCTGAGCGCCGATGGAAAGCTCCCCTTCATCATGAAGCCCGACGGAGTCGCCTCGATGTTCGGCCCCGGCCTTGCGGAAGGACCGTTCCCTGAGCATTACGAGGCCTTGGAGTGTCCGGTCGGGGAAAATATGCTGTCTCGGCAACGCATCAATCCGACTATCAAGATCTTTGGAGACGCGATGGATGTCTCCTATTCCTGTGATCCGCGCTATCCCTTTGTCGGCACCACCTACAGGGTGTCCGAGCACTGGCAGACCGGCGTCATGACCCGGCATTGCTCATGGCTTCTTGAGATGCAGCCGCAAAACTTTGTGGAGATGAGTGAGGAACTGGCCAAGGATCTGAAGATCAGCAACGGAGAGACGGTCGTCGTCGCCTCCGGCCGGGGAGAGGTGAAGGCGGTCGCACTGGTCACTGCACGTTTCAGGCCTTTCGTGATAGACAACTCTACTGTTCATCAGGTCGGTCTTCCCTGGCATTTCGGATGGCAGTTTCCCGAGGACGGCAGTGGCTATGACAGCGCCAATCTGCTGACACCGGCTGTCGGCGATGCAAACACGATGATACCCGAGACAAAGGCCTTTATGGTCAATGTCCGGAAAGCATAGGGGATACACCATGGCAAACGACACCACAAAAAAACGGAAAGCGATCCTCGTTACCCCGGAGGACTGTATCGGCTGCAGAGGTTGCCAGGTTTCCTGCAAGTCCTGGAACCAGTTGCCGGGAATGAAGACAAGGAACAACGGCTCTTACCAGAATCCCCCGGATCTTGCAGGGGCTGCGTTTACCATCATCCGGTACAATGAGGTGCCCTCTCGGGAACACGCCATGCGCTGGCTCTTCGTCAGCAGGCGCTGCATGCATTGCGCAGACGCCGGATGCATGACGATCTGTCCTGCTCCAGGCGCCTTGTACAGGACGGAGGATGGAGCTGTAGCCTATGACCGGGACAAGTGCATCGGCTGCAAACTGTGCGTCACAGCCTGCCCTTTCGAGGTGCCTCGCTACGATGAGGACGGCAAGGTGTCGAAATGCAACCTCTGCTTCGACCGGACCGGCGCTGCGATGCAACCTGCCTGTGTCAAGACCTGCCCCACCGGCGCCTTGAAGTACGGGGACCGCGATGAACTCATCGCTTCTGCAAAAAAAAGCGGATTTTCGACAATCTACGGTGAAAATGACTTGAGCGGTCTGGGCACGATTTACGCGTTCAAGGAGGCGCCCAGGCTCTATGGAATGAAAGAGAACCCCAAAATACCGGGCAGCGTGGTCTTCTGGCACACGTATTTGAAGCCGCTCTCCCTGATCGGGTTGGGAGGCGTTGTCGCCGCGGCGGCTTTCCATTATCTGGCCATCGGCCCCCACAAGGAAAAGGAGGTGTAGCATGGTTGAGATGGTACGGAAATCGAGTGCAAACGAGATAGTCAACCACTGGATACTGGCTGGGAGCTGCATCATCCTGATGATTACGGGATTTGCCTTTCTGTTCCGCCTGGAGTCGGTCGGGTTCGTTTTCGGCGGGTTCAATACAATGAGAACTGTCCATAATTGGGGAGGAGTTGTTTTTGTGTTATCCCTTCTCTTCTCCATGACCCATTATCTCAAGGATGCCCTCGAATACGACGCGGATGACCGGCAATGGTTCAAGGTGTTTGGCGGATATCTCTCCCATGAGGTCGAAGTCCCGCCCATGGGGAAATATAATCCCGGTCAAAAGCTCTACTACCTGGCCATTGTGCTGGCCGGAATTGCAATAGCGCTCTCTGGCTTCGGCATCTGGCTGATGAAGGGGAACATCGAGATTGTGCTGGTTTGCCACTTTGTCCATAATGTGGCGTTTTGCCTCTTTGTCATCGCAGTGCCGGTGCATATCTATCTCGGGACCCTGGCTAATCCGGGGACATTCCAGATCATGGTGAACGGGAAGGTTCCGCTCAGCCTTGCAAAAAATCGATATCCAAAATGGATAAAGGGGCTCGGGAGGATGTAGCCCCGGATTCAATCTCTCAGAGGGAGAGAGGGGCGCTTCGGGGTCTCTTGAGCCATGAGGCTTCACCAAAATCATCGGAGCAGGGACAGCGCACAGTTTTCCTGCGGAAGGATTGAGCGGCGCAGCCCCGCCTCTTTACCTCCAGAAATTTTGTAAGGAGACGAATGACCATCGATATTCAGGACTTGATCAAACAACGCCCGCATCTGAAAAACCCTCTTGAGCTGTATGGTCAATGGCAGCGCTTTCATCAGGAGGCTGTAAAACTTCTGCTGAAGGAACGGTCATCCATGCCGCCTGCGGACTCGAAAGCCTATAGCCGGAAGAGCGCAGGCCCCGTTTGCCGATTGTTTTTCTCCATCTTCAACCTGTCCCCTGAGGAATTCAAACCACTTTTGCAGGCTCTGGAAAACGGTGAGATTGATTTCATGCGATTCCCGCTGGGCGAGTTTCCGGTTTTCCCCTCTCTTTCCTGTACAGAAGAGGAACTGGCCGGTATCCTGTTTCTGTTGAGCCGGCCCTACTTTCTGGCACTCCAGGAAATCCTTCCACAGGATGGCAGCCACTGGGAGGGCGGACGCTGCCCTTTCTGCTCGGCTCGAACCTCCCTGGCTTCCCTCGTCGAAGGTCCCAAACGCCTTCTCCACTGTTCCTTCTGCGGTACAACCGGTCCTTACCGTTTCATCGGCTGTCCCAACTGCGGCAGCGTGGATGCGGCTCAACTCAACACAATTTTTTCAGACGATGAACCAGGATTTAGAGTTATTACTTGCGATGAGTGCCGAACATATGTCAAGATTGTGGACACTCCGATTCTCAAAGAGATGCATATCGACCTGGCTGATATGGCAAGCCTGCCGCTGGACATAGTGGTTCAACAAAAAGGCTATGCCCGCATGGCGCCCAACCCTATCAGCCTGAAAAAAATAGAGTGAAGGGACGGGGAAGACAGGTGTTCCGGCCCTCAAGAGAAGATCGTGACTGCATACGCTGTTTTCAGGTTTTTCTGGAGGGATTTCAATGATTCAGGCGTCTTTTTCTTCAACCATGGTCAGGGAAAAAATCAGTACCAATCTGATTGCGGTCTGCCCTGATGGGATTATCGGTGTCGATCTGTACGGCACGGTTGTCGTTTTCAATGAGAAGGCCGAGATCTTGACTCGGCGCAGCAAAGAAAATGTCCTCGGCCGTCTCAACATAGAACAGATATATGGCGACCGCGAGCAGGCCCGCCGGATCAAGGCGTACCTCTATGCTGAAGACTATGGAGGGGTCGGCCGGCTGGAAGGATTTGAAACGCAGATTGTTGACATTGACGGCAAGGCCATTCCAATCCGTCTTTCCGCGGTGCTGATCATGGACAACGGGACAGAGGTGGGAAGCGTCGGATTTTTCCATAATCTTACCTTGCAGAAGGTCCTGGAGGAGAAACTCTTTACCCTCTCCATCACCGACGGTCTTACTACTCTTTTCAATCAGCGGCATTTTCATTCCTGTCTGGCTGATGAGGTCGAGCGAGTCAAGCGCTATAACAGCCCGTTAAGCTTGATCGGCTTCGATATAGATCGATTTAAAGACTGCAATGACCGGTACGGGCATCTTGAGGGCGATAATGTTCTCAGGCGGGTCGGAGAGCTGCTTAAAAGTATTACAAGACATTCGGATAAGGCCTTTCGGTATGGCGGGGATGAATTCTTTGTGCTGCTTCCCGAGACCGACCTCTGTCAGGCCATGATTACTGCAGAAAAAATCCGCAAGATGTTCAATGCGTCCTGGCCCTATGAGAAAAGGAAAAACGGATCTGTGCCCCAGGTTTCTTTAAGTATCGGCGTGGCTGAATGGAAAGGAGAAACGTCCTGTGAGGGTCTGTTTAAGTGTGCCGATCTGGCCATGTATACCGCCAAAAAACAGGGCGGCGACCAAGTGGTGGCCAGCGCAAATTCAACGGATTTCCTGACGATGGAGCCTTCCCGGCCAGCAAACTGAACTCACTGGTCTGTTTTTTCATAAATCGTTGTTTTGTTGAATTTCTCCGATAGCCGGATCGTTCCTGCTGCCTGGAGACGGCAGGAGTTTCTCCGGCTTGAAGAACATTGCATCACGAGCAGCATTCTTCTTTGCCCCATCTGCGAATTTTTCGTTCCCTCAGCCATTGGTTGATCATTCCTGAGGCGCATCCGACACCGGCATCGACGCCTATCGCGCCAACAGGACAATTCCTGGCACAGGCCCCGCATTCAATGCAGGCATCCCGTTCGGCCAGGCAAGCGCGGTTGTCGATCAGGCAAAAAACCTGATGGGGACAGACTTCCGCACATCTCCCGCATCCGATACATTTCTCCTGTTCCAGTTGCAGCGTAACAACATTTCGCAGGTAGGCAAACCCTTTCATTTTCTCTCCTTTATATCAATGTCCCTATCAATGTCCCGTTTTAATGCCAGCCTCGCCATTCATGCTGCCAAACTGCAATGAAGGGCGTTCCTGTTTCGCCCAGGCTGGTCATTTGGGTCCAGCCATGCCGGTTACACGAATCGGCTCGCAATCAGGAGCAAGATGCTTGCGGCCAGCGCGGCGCCCATGACGGGCAGCGAAAGCCGCATCTCTTTTTTTACGCCCGAGAGGGAGGTGAATGTGGTGCAGCCGGTAAAGTTCAGCGTGTGGAACGCGCTCACTGCGGGAAGCCCGATAAGTGCGGCGCCCGTTATGAGAGGCGCCCCCTGCGCTCCCCAAGGAACAAAGATTATGGCCCAGATGATGCCCGCGATCGCTCCCTTTATGGAGAAGCTCCTTGCCGGTAGCCAGGGGAGAAGGATGGGTGCAATCGCAAGACCGGTCAACACGGCTCCGAGGTAGGCGGCCATCGCCTGTCTTGCAGCTGGAAGACCGCCCGAAAATCCAAAGATGCCTCCCAGAAGAGCCATGATTATCGCAGTCGATTTTGCAGCCAAGACCAGTTCAACAGGAATGAGAACAAGCCGTTCCCCGGTGGTGAAGGTGAGTTCCCGCATTGCGCCGGTGGTAACCATGCCGTTGTCCAGGAACTCCGGGAGATCCCTGGCCCTGACCGCAACGTACCGGATGGAAAAACCTGTCCGTTTTGTCACCTCATGGGCGGCAACACCTGGCGCTCCCAGGATCGGCAGGAACAGCCGCCGATGAGAGACAACTCTTGCCAGCCCGGATGACTGAATCCGCCGAACCAGCTCTTCTGTCCCGAACGTTCCTTTCCCGGCAGCGCACCAGACATTAATGCCAAAGGTTTCCATGACGAGGAGCCACACATTGCGCCCGGTAAGATTTTTACGGACGGCGTCATAGCTCATTTTGTAGTTGGCAGTCACCAGTACCGGGGCATCCTTCCCTGGCGTTCCGATGGCGTAAAGCCCTGGAGGAACCATGAAGTGCATCCGCTTGATTCCCCAGCGGACCTTGCAGGCTCCAATGCGGTCCGCTGCCGACAGCGTGGTGGAGACCTTTGGCACCCGTCCTGCCTCGGTTGCAAGCCATCCCGTAAAACCAGGAACATTTTCGTCGATGTCTCCGCCGCCGGCGGAGGTGGGAGGTCCTCAGCAGGGCGGCTTGTCAGCGCCGTCCGCTCCGGGGAGGGGGCAACTTTGCGATGGCTTCAAGGTGGAAGGATCAAGGGTGGTTATCGGTTGTATCATTTTGATTTCCCAAGGTATTGAAGTGTTGAGTCAGCGCTTGCGAACATGCGTTTCTGGAGCCGGAACGCGACATTGACCAGAGCGATCATCACCGGCACCTCCACAAGTGGGCCGATGACCGCAGCAAATGCTGCGCCTGAGTTAAGGCCATAAACCGCAACGGCTACGGCTATCGCAAGCTCGAAATTATTGCTTGCAGCGGTGAAGGCAAGGGTCGTCGTCTTCCCGTAATCGGCGCCGAGTCTGTTTCCCATCCAGAAGGAGACCAGGAACATCACGACGAAATAGATAAGAAGCGGCAGGGCGATGCGGAGCACATCCAAGGGGATGGTTACGATCAGTTTTCCTTTCAGGCTGAACATGACAACGATGGTGAACAGCAACGCGATGAGGGTGAGTGGCCCTGTCTTCGGCACGAATTGCCTGTGATACCGCTCTTTTCCCATGACTTTGACGCCGATCAGCCGGGTGAGTGCTCCGGCTATACAGGGAATGCCGAGATAAATGAACACGCTTGCGGCAATCTGCCGGATGCTGACATGCACAATGCTTCCCGAAAGTCCGATCAGAGGGGGAAGGACCGTTATGAAAAACCAGGCGTAGATGCTGTAAAACAGGACTTGGAACACGCTGTTGAAGGCGACAAGTCCTGCTGCATATTCGGTATTTCCCTTTGCCAGTTCGTTCCAGACGATGACCATGGCGATGCAGCGGGCGAGGCCGATCATAATAAGACCCACCATGTATTCCGGCTTGTCAGGAAGAAATACCACCGCAAGCACGAACATCAGGACCGGCCCTATGAGCCAGTTCTGGACCAGCGATAATCCGAGAATCTTTTTGTTTTGAAAGACTTTCGGCATATCCTCATATTTTACCTTGGCAAAAGGAGGATACATCATCAGGATAAGTCCGGCGGCGATGGGGAGATTGGTCGTCCCTGCCTGGAAGCGGTTGATGAAAGCCTCAATTCCCGGAATCCAGTACCCGAGCCCCACTCCCAGCAGCATGGCTCCAAAAATCCAGGCGGTCAGCCATCGGTCGATAAACGAGAGCTTTTGTGTGGTTGCGTTCATTTCTGCCCCTTCAGGAGGAATTCCGTAATTTTTTCCTTTATCTCGTCACGCACTCGCCGAAATTCCCGGAGGATGTCCTCCTCGGTTCCAGTGACCCGCGAGGGATCGTCAAAACCGATGTGGACATGCTCGACCCCGCCAAAAAACAGTGGACACTGCTCATGCGCTGATCCGCAGAGGGTGATGACATACTCGAAAGTCTCTCCGGCAAATTCATCGAGGCTTTTTGATCTCTGATGCGATATATTGATTTCCAACTCGGCGAGGACCGTAATTGCATGCGGGTTCACGCGCGATTTCTCTGTGCCCGCCGAAAAGGCTGCAAAGCGATCACCGAGGGAGTGGTTGATCAGCCCCTCCGCCATTTGAGAACGGCAGGAGTTATGCGTACAGAGGAACAGGATTTTCTTTCTCATCATTTCTTCCTTACATCCGGATTTAAGGATGTAACCAGGCAAAAAAAATCAGGCGCAGCAGTTTTTGGCGCTGAAGCTTCTCAGGCGCAGCAGGTCGGCCTGCGCATCCGGGCTGTCATGGAGAAAATGCCTGAGAATAGGCAGCAGTGTCTGCTGCAGCGGATCTAGTTGTTTTACGATGGAATAGTATACCCACAGCCCTTCCCGGCGGTCTTGAAGCCACCCGTTGTTCTTGAGATGGGAGAGATGCCGGGAGGCTGTCGACTGCGGCAATTGGAGCACAGCCATAATGTCGCAAACGCATAGTTCCTGCTCGTTAAGCAGGAGAGCGAGAATGCGCAGGCGCGTCTCTTCGTCGAGGGATTGAAATATTTTAGCGAGAGTTTTCATACCGCAACTATATCCTTTATGCAGGATATAGTCAAGGGCAGAGTTTTGAGTTGGTTTTTCTTAGAAATCCGGTTATATATGCACAATGAACTTGACAGGTATTCTCTTGCTTTCCGGCATGTCCTTTCTGGCCGGCTTTATCGATGCCGTTGCCGGAGGCGGGGGACTGATTCTGATGCCGTCTCTGTTGGTGGCCGGGATTCCGCCGCAGATGGCCTTGGGGACGAACAAGTTCGCCGGCATGCTCGGTACGCTGACCGCGCTGATGAATTTCGTGCGCAGCCGGAAGGTCATCTGGAAGATTGCGCTGGCGGGCCTGGCCTTTTCACTGAGCGGCGCGGTGCTTGGCACCAGGGCCATCCTCCATTTCGATCCCGCCGAGGCAGGAAAAATTATCGTTTTCCTGTTGCCGTTCCCTGCCATCCTGACCTTCATGCCGAAAAAACAGCTGAAGACCTCGGTCGATGAATTTTCACGACTGAATATGTACCTGCATGTCCCGTTGCTCTGTCTGGTGATCGGCTTTTACGACGGATTCTTCGGTCCCGGCACGGGAACTTTTCTGATCTTCGGCTTCTATGCATTTTTAGGCCTGCACCTGATCAATGCATCCGCGGTTTCCAAGGTCTTCAATCTGGCATCCAACATCGGCTCCTTCGTGACCTTCGTTTGTGCCGGGAAGGTTCTGTACAGCATCGGCATACCGATAGCCCTGGCCAATATTCTGGGCGGCTATATCGGCAGCTCGATGGCCATCAAAAAAGGTCAGGCCTTTATAAAAGCTATCCTTATCCTGGTCTTTATTATCCTCTTCATGACACTGGTGTTCAAACAGCTGTCTTGAGGCAGAGAGAATGCATCGAAAGGCGGGAAAAGAACAGGATACCGGAACAGCGAGGTTCTCTGCGGAGCGGACATGGAGGAAAGATATTGAAAACGGGAGGTGAATATGCTAGCCTCCCTGCAGGTGTCTTTAGTCCCTTTAGTTTTCAGAACTATTGCGCAAGCTATCAAAAAATGGGTACTTTTTGGGAAGGTAGTCCTTTTGGCAAACTTTCAACCGTACAGTCATACAAGGAGGATCGGATGAAGCTCTTGAAGGCGGGAATACTGGCGATGCTGGCGGTGGCGATATTCATGGCGCAACCAGCCAGGGCAGGTGAGACATTGGATGCGGTGAAGGCCCGGGGATATCTGCAGGTTGGGGTCAACGGGGCCTTGTTCGGCTTTGGCATGCCGGATGAAAAAGGGGTCTGGCGCGGGTTGGATGTGGATACGGCGCGGGCCGTTGCGGCAGGTATTTTCGGAGATCCTGAAAAGGTGAAATTCGTGACCCTGACCACCCAGACCCGGTTTACCGCCCTGCAGTCGAAGGAAATCGATATCCTCTGCCGGAACGCGACCAGGACGCTGACCAGGGAAACGGAGATGGGCTTGAGTTTCGCCGCAGTCAATTATTATGACGGGCAGGGGTTTTTGGTCTCGAAGAAACTGGGTGTGAAAAGTGCCAAAGAGCTGAACGGCGCCAGCGTTTGCGTCCTGCCGGGGACGACGACCGAGCAGAATGTGGCCGACTTTTTCCGGGCCAACAAGATGACCATGAAGCCGGTTGTCATAGAGCAGAACACTGAACTCGACGGGGCCTTTTTTGCCGGCCGTTGCGATGTCCTGACCTCTGACGCCTCGCAGTTGGCCGGTATCCGGGCGGTGGCTCCGAATCCTGCCGATTATGAAATATTGCCTGAAATTATCTCCAAGGAACCCCTGGCGCCCGCCGTGCGAAACGGGGATGATCAATGGCGTGCCATTGTCGATTACTGTGTCCTTGCCATGATAGCTGCCGAAGACATGGGCATCACCTCGAAGAATGTCGATGAGATGCTGAAGAGCGACGATCCGAATATCAAACGTTTTCTCGGCGTTACCCCCGGCAATGGCAAGTCGCTGGGGCTTGATGAGAAATTTGCCTATAACATTGTGAAACTCGTCGGCAACTATGGCGAGGTCTTCGAACGGAATGTCGGAGCCAATACGAAACTGGGGATTAAACGCGGTCTGAACGCCCAATGGAAGGACGGCGGGCTGATGTACGCCCCACCGTTCAAATAAAAGGAAATCCGGCGGCTGGCCTGGTTTTCTTCCAGGCCAGGCTGTCAGCCGGTTGCCAATCCACGGCAATTTCAAGGTGTTGCTTTCGGCAGGAGAGAAAAGCGTGTCAGGATGGAATGCGGAAGAACAAGAGACATCCGGCCGGGTCCCGTTCTGGCATGATCCGGATAAACGGGCCGTTTTGTATCAGGCCGTGGTCTTGGGCCTGGTGTTCCTGCTTGGCTATTATCTCTATTATAATGCCCAGATAAACCTCCGGCGCCAATCCATCGCCACCGGTTTCGGCTTCGTGCGCCATGAGGCGGGCTTTGAGATCGGCGAATCGGTCATTGCCTATTCGGCGGCCAATACCTATGCCCGCGCTCTGCTGGTCGGGCTGTTGAACACGCTGAAAGTATCGGCTCTGGGGGTTGTTCTGACCATCCTTTTGGGGATTGCCGTCGGCGTTGCCCGTCTCTCCGCGAACTGGCTGGTTTCCAGACTGGCAGCTGTCTATATTGAGATCCTGCAGAATATTCCGGTGCTGCTGCAGCTCTTTTTCTGGTATTCCATTTTTCATGACAACCTGCCGCCGCCGCGGCAATCGCTCCATCCCCTGCCCGGCGTCTTTTTCAACACCCGCGGCTTTTATTATCCCTGGCCTGCCTATCACCCCGTGTATATCCCGATGGCGCTGGCGCTGGTCCTCGCCCTTCTGGGAGGATATTTTCTGCGAAGATGGGCCCGTGTCCGGCAGGACAAAACGGGCCAGGCTTTTCCGGCCGTGCCGGTATCTCTGGGGCTGGCCGTCTTCCTGCCTGCGATTGTCTGGGTGGCGGGTGGGGCTCCCACCCAGGTGAACGTCCCGCATCTGTCCGGCTTTAATTTTGAGGGCGGCATCACCTTCAGTCCGGAGTTCGGCGCGCTTCTGCTGGGGCTTGTCCTCTATACCTCGGCCTTTGTCGCCGAGATCGTCCGTACCGGCATTCAGGCCGTCTCCAAGGGCCAGACCGAAGCGGCGATCAGCCTGGGGTTGCGGCCGATCCGGGTTTTGACCCTGGTGATACTGCCCCAGGCTCTGCGTGTGATCATTCCGCCTTTGACCAGCCAGATGCTGAATCTGATCAAGAACAGCTCGCTTGCTGTGGCCATCGGTTTTCCGGATTTTGTTGCGGTAGCCAATACCACCATCAATCAGACCGGCCAGGCCATAGAAGGGGTGGCCTTGATCATGGTGGTCTATCTGTTCATGAGTCTTCTGACCTCTGCCTTTATGAACTGGTACAACAAGAAAAAAGCCCTGGTGGAACGATAGCCCATGGAAACACAGCCATCAACCGCGACCTCGTCGGAGTGCAGACCGCCGGTTATAAGCGTCGGCATTATCGGCTGGATCAGGACCAACCTGTTCAACAGCCTGTTCAATTCCCTGCTGACGCTTCTGATTCTGGCAGGCCTCTGCAGGCTGGTCCCGCCGTTTGTCAAATGGGCCTTTCTGAACAGCGTCTGGTCATCCTCGGCGCAGGTCTGTAAAGACGCATCCGGCGCCTGCTGGTCTGTTGTGACGCAGAATCTACGCTTTATCCTCTTCGGTTTTTACCCCTACGCGGAACAGTGGCGTCCAGTGGCCACCATTCTTCTCTTTGTCGTGCTGGCGTTCTTCAGCCATAACCGGCGGTATTGGAACAAGAGGCTTCTGTATGCCTGGGGCGGCGGGGTCGTTCTCATGGGGGTGATCATGCGCGGCGGCATTTTCGGCCTGCCGGGGGTGGAGACCTCGCAATGGGGCGGCATAATCCTGACGCTGATGCTGTCTCTTTTCGGACTCACCGCCGCCTATCCCCTCGGGGTTCTCCTGGCCCTGGGACGCAGGTCTTCGCTACCGGTGGTCAAGACGCTCAGTGTGGTCTATATAGAGCTGATGCGCGGTGTTCCGCTGATCAGCCTGCTGTTCATGTCGTCGGTGATGTTCCCGCTGTTTCTGCCGGAAGGGGTCACGGTCGATAAAATCCTGCGGGCGCAGGTGGCCATCATCCTGTTTACGGCGGCCTATATAGCCGAGGTGGTCCGGGGCGGGCTCCAGGCTATTCCGAAAGGGCAGTCTGAGGCCGCCGAGGCCCTGGGGCTGGACTATTGGCAGAAGATGCGGCTGATTATCCTGCCGCAGGCCCTGAAGATCGTCATTCCGCCGACGATGAGCGTCCTGATCTCGGCCTTCAAGGACACCTCGCTGGTGATCATCATCGGGCTCTTCGATCTGATGAAGACCACCAAGGTGACGCTCTCCAATCCCGACTGGATGGGATTCAGCACCGAGGCCTATATCTTTATCGCCCTCCTGTATTTCGGCGGCTGTTTTTCGATGTCGAACTTCAGCCGCAGTCTCGAGGGTACTTTGAAAAAGTAGAATTTTTGTCCGAATAAATTCTTCATAACGGAAGCAAGAGAAATGACAGCAGAAAATCCCCATAACACCAGCGAGCCCATCATCCGGATAGTCGACATGCACAAATGGTACGGGGATTTTCATGTCCTGAAGGATATCAATCTGACCGTCCAGAAAGGGGAGAGGATTGTTCTCTGCGGTCCGTCCGGCTCGGGAAAATCGACCTTGATCCGCTGTATCAACCGCCTGGAACAGCATCAGCGCGGCCGGATTGTCGTCGACGGTATCGAGCTGACCAACGACAGCAAAAACGTCGAAAAGATCCGGACGGAGGTGGGGATGGTCTTTCAGCACTTCAACCTGTTTCCCCATCTGACCATCCTGGAAAATCTGACCCTGGGACCAATCTGGGTGCGGAAGGCGCCGCGGTCCGAGGCGGAAGAGACCGCCATGTATTACCTGAAGAAGGTCCGGATCGCCGAGCAGGCGAAAAAGTTTCCGGGCCAACTCTCGGGCGGTCAGCAGCAGCGGGTGGCCATCGCCCGCAGCCTGTGCATGAAGCCGATGGTCATGCTCTTCGACGAACCGACAAGCGCCCTTGATCCCGAGATGGTCAAGGAGGTCCTGGATGTGATGATCGATCTGGCACAGGAGGGGATGACCATGCTGGTTGTCTCCCATGAGATGGGCTTTGCCCGGAGTGTCGCTCACCGGGTTTTATTCATGGATTCCGGTCAGATCGTCGAGCAGAATACCCCCGATGAGTTCTTTCTCAGGCCGCAGAATGAGCGAACCAGGCAGTTTTTGAGCCAGATCCTGCATTGAGCAGCAAACGGGAGAAGGCGCGACGCCCGCTCCCCGGATCTGCGAGGAAGGAAGCAAGTAAAAAGAATTATTTAGAGTCTCCTCAAAAAACGACTACTCCAAAAGCATGCTCATTGCTGGAAATCTGAGCATACCATGAAGAATAGCGGCAATTCGAGTAAAGCAGATATG
>Ga0214216_1000030_pt1 | contig 62204 bp, 48 predicted proteins | sample TroBogypolimnion_12_FD_153054 | JGI IMG/M metagenome (GOLD analysis project Ga0214216, IMG submission 153054) | Freshwater microbial communities from Trout Bog Lake, WI - 27JUN2007 hypolimnion | ecosystem: Environmental > Aquatic > Freshwater > Lake > Hypolimnion/Profundal zone | place: Trout... | reverse complement strand
TTTCCGACTGGCTGGTGTGGCCCAGCCGTTACTGGTCCCTCGGAACGACCCTGTCGGAAACGCTCTTCGATGGCGGGTTGAGAGGGGCACAGACCGATCAGGCCCTGGCGGCCTACGAGGCCAGTGTCGCGAACTACCGGCAGACGGTTCTGACCGGATTCCAGGAGGTTGAAGACAATCTGGCAGCCCTCAGAATTCTCAGCCACGAGGCGCAGGTCCAGGGTAAAACGGTCCAGTCGTCGCTGCGGGCAGCCGCCATTACGGTCAATCAGTATAAAGCCGGTACCGCAAGCTCCCTTGACGTGGTGACGGCCCAGACCATCGCCCTCAACAGTCAGGTCACGGCCATGGGCATAGACAGCAGGCTTATGGTCGCGCACGGCCTGCTTATCAGCGCCCTTGGCGGCGGCTGGGATGCCTCCGCCCTGGACACAGGCGGCCAGAAGGCTCAGAAGGAAGAAGGAAGGGACACGGAAACAGCCGTCGGACCCTGAGCCGGAACGTCTCCACTGCAATCACGCTCCTCCTTTCACACAGGGTGCCCTTATGCTCCACTCGGCCTTTGAGATCAATCAGGACTTTCTTGCCAGCGTTTGCAACAGAATTCGGGCAATGAGGGCGCAACATACCAGGAATCCGACCTTTTTCAAACTCTTCATCAACGACTGCCGTATTTCCGACAGACAGTTCGCGGATCTTATCGACACCGCCTACTGGGCAAGCCAGGCCATTGAGGAAGGGCACCAGATCAAATTCTCCCTGGTGTTCAAGGAGCGGGAGCAGGCCTCCAATATTTTCTGTTTCGATACCCTGACCTCTCTGAATGCAACCGACCTGGTGAAACTGGGATCGGCGCTTGAGAGTTCATTCTCCGATATCTGCATATGCGCGGACGCGGATGGAAGACTCCACATCTGGGGTTTACAGATGCGGTCCGCCGCCCATCTGACCACCGATCTCTGGATCCAGGTGCTGGGTCCCGGCAATATCCTGATCATCTGTTATGGCCGCTGTATTGCCGCCTTGATCAACAATCAGGCCATCTTCGTTGATCCGTCCGGTTTTTTCGAGGCGATTACGCCTAAGATCTTCGCCTCCGGCACCGACACCATCAAGGACCGGTTCAAGTTTCACCGCTTCTACACCCTGCTCTATATTGCCCAGGCGATGCGCGCGCATGAACGCGGCGGCACGCTGCTTGTCGTGCCCGCAGGCGAGGCATGGAAAAAATCCATTGTGCATCCGATCGCCTATGCAGGCGGAACAAGTTTCCTTGAACCGGAGTTCACCTCACAGCCGGAACTGGCCTTACAGAGCGCCCAGGATCTTTTAACGTTTTTCCAGGAGGGAACATTACGTGAAGAGAACTTCATAAAAGCGAGGACGCAGGTCATGGATCAATGCAATCGCATCGGGCGGCTGACCGCCATCGACGGCGCCCTGGTGATGTCCTACAACCGGAAAGTACACTGCTTCGGCGCCAAGATTCAGACGGCAGAGACATCCCCCGGTTCGACCGGAGTCCGTATCATGCGACCCGCCGAGGGGGATTGCGGAAGAAAGGGAATTTTCGCCGAACTGGGAGGAAACCGGCATTATTCCGCAGCCCAATTCGCCTATGACAATCCCGATGCCATTGCGATTGTCGCCTCACAGGCAGGCAATGTCTCCTTCTTTACCAGGCAATCGTCCACGGGTGAACTCCTGGTCATCCAAAAGGCCGAACTGGCCTTGATGTACGAGGGGATCAGCGGAATCATCTGGAATCTGTTTCAGTTCCTGAACAAGACCTGAAACGGAGAAGCGGATGGGGCAGATTTATCTCTTCCGGGCCGCCGGTTCTATCGTGAATCCGCTGAAGCCGACCCCAAGGTCGATGCCCCTGCCTTTGGATGCGATGGCAAGAGAGACCGTCCCCTTGGTCATGATCTGGGCATTGGCGGATCGCACCACGCCGGCGTGGGCATCCGTGGCGGCATAGGTTCCGTAGACATCCGGCAATCTCCTGACGCCGGTGAAATCACCCTTCCCGTGCAGCCTGTATTTCCCTGCCGTGAGACCGCCCCCCTTCATCTTCAGCCAGACTCGGGAACGCTGACCGTTGGTACAGGATATCGTCCCATACCCTGAGGCGGTCTGATACAGGGCGGACCACCCCTCCATGCTGAAGGTCATTCTGCAGGCAGTATCCTCTCGTTCATGGGCCCAGCCGGAAGTGGCATTGAGCATAAGGGTTATGGCAGCGGCAAGGATAAGGACTAAGCATGCGCGATGGTATTTTTCGATGGTCATAATCTTTCCTCTCTAAGGGCTTCCGTACGGTTACTTTGCTGTCTGATACCGTAAGGCAACGAAATTCCTTTGTCAATCCATCTCGTTTTCCCGGCGGTCAAACACATCCGGTTTCTGAGTCCCGGAAAGTTCATGCGGAATGCAGGAGGCATGCAGGATCTGCAGCCGCCTTGCATGCGGTCAGGAGGAGATCAAGTTGATACTCCGCAACTCGCCGATCAGCCGATCCTTTTCGATGGGTTTGACAATATAGGAGGTCGCTCCGCCCTTGGAATACGCCTTCACCACTGTCTTAACATCGTCGAGTGCCGTAATCATGATCACCTTCACCTCCTCCGGGCTGGTGATCCCCAAGGTCTTTTCCATTTCCCGAATGGCGACCAAGGCCGTATTGCCGTCCATGATGGGCATCATGATATCCATGCAGATGAGGTCATACGGCTGCTGCCTGCGCCAGGCGACCCTGAAGGCCTGAATCGCCTCCTCGCCGTTCACCACAATATCGACTGTTCCATAGGGCTCCAGTATGTCGCGGATAATCTGCCTGACCATAAAGTCATCCTCTACGATCAGCATCCTGAGTTCAGTTTTTTTTATCTCCGGCATTCGCATTCTCCCCTGTTTTTATCAGAGCTGTCACTCGCGGATCATTGGTAAAGAGTTCCAAATCAGCCTCCAATCTTCCCCTATGGCTGGGTGTGATGCCTTTCTTATTCCGCAAATCCAGCACAAGACAGAAAAGCTCATCGGAAAGCTTGATCGCACCCGTTTGCATAGCCATTTCTTTCAGATTCTGCATCTCCTGTTCGAAAAGGACAGAAGTCTCTTCGGATGCGGTACCCTCGATAATTCGAATGCCATGCAGGGCCTTCTGTATAAATTTCCGTATGAGTACGCTCAACGCGTCACGATTGCCGGAGACATTCTTCAGGGCCGCTTCTTCATCGAATATCTGGCAGTCAAGAGACGCAATATTGCGAAAAGCAGCCTCTTTTGTTTCCCTGGCATCAGGACGTTTTTCCCCGCTGCGTCCGGCATGCTTTTCTGCCTTGGCAATAATCTGCCCCACCGAAAAGGGCTTTGCCAGAAAGTCATCCATCCCCGCATCAATGCATCTCTGCTCCGCCTCTTTTGTTGCCAAGCCTGTCATGGCAACGATCGGCAGACGTTTGTCAGAGGCCGCCCTGTCGCCTCTCTCCCGTTCCCGAATCTGCCGGGCCACATCGTACCCATTTGTTCGAGGAAGTTTCAAGTCGAGAAAAACCAGATTAAAGGAGCGATTTTCAATCTCCTGCAGGGCTGTTGCCCCATCGGGCGCATTCACTACGGTATATCCCTGGTTTCTCAAAATCTCATGAATGAGCCATTGGTTCATCTCATCATCTTCAACAACCAGAATTGACAAGGTTTTCCGTGGCCTTGGCGACGATGCAGGAAAATCGGCAGGCTTGATATCGCCTGCGCTCTCCCCCTTTTCCAAGGATGGTCCGGCGGCAAAGACGGAGGTAAAATGAAACGTGCTGCCTTTGCCAGCCTGGCTGTTGACCCAGATCCGCCCCCCCATCATCGCAACAAGCTTGCTGCATATATTCAGACCGAGCCCGACCCCTCCGTACCTTCTGGTAATAGTGCCGTCTGCCTGGGTGAAGGCCTCGAAAATGACGGCCAGTTTCTCCGCCTCAATCCCGATCCCGCTGTCACGCACGGAGAATTGCAGCGTAATGTCCTGTTGATCCCGGCCTGTTGAGGAAGAGCCTTCCGTTGCGCATCCGCACTCTATGGCCACCTCGCCATATTTGGTAAATTTTATCGCATTTGAAACAAGATTCAAAATTATTTGACGCAAACGGTTCGGATCCCCGATCACCGTCGCCGGGACGTCATCTGCTATCAGACAGGAAAGCCGGATGGCTTTTTCCTCTGCATGCAGATGCTGGAGATCAACGACCGAATCAACAACCGCCCGCGGATTGAAAGGGATGGACTCCAGACTCAGCCGGTCCGCCTCAATTTTAGAGAAATCCAGAATGTCATTGAGAAGATTATGCATGATCACGGTCGAAATCCGCGCCATCTCCAGATAGGCCTTCTGCTTGGGGAGCAGATCGGTCTCCAGCACGAGATTGAGAAGGCCTATGGCGCTGGTCATCGGGGTACGAATCTCATGGCTCATATTTGCCAGAAATTCGCTCTTTGCCTTATTGGCGTTTTCAGCAACGATTTTTGCCTGTATCAGCGACCCTTCCAGGCATTTCCGCTCTTCGATTTCGGAGGTAAGCGTTTTATTGGCGGCGGTTAAGGCCAGAGTTCTCTCCAGCACCAGATCCTCAAGGTGCCGCCGGTATTGATCCAGCTGCCGTTGCTGATTCTCCAGATCCTGGAGCATTCTCCTTTTCTCAAGTCCCTTCTCGATGATGATATCCAGTTCGGCAAAATCGACAGGTTTCTGCAAATAATTGAAGGCGCCCGCGCCCATCGCCTTGATCGTGGTTTTTATATCGGCATATCCGGTTATAACGATACACTGAAGCATCGGAGACAGCGCTATCGCCCGCGTTATCAATTCGACTCCATCCATGCCCGGCATCTTATAATCGGTGAGCAGCACTTCGATCTCTTCCCGCTGCATTATATCAAGCGCGTCCTGACCCGAATTCGCCTGCGAGACAGTATAGGAAAATTTCCCCAGCCTCCTCACGTATAATTGACTGAGACTTTGTTCGTCATCCACCACGAGTACTCTTGCCTTGGCCATTATATACACCTATGTAGCTGTTTTAAAAACAGTACCTGCAGCGCAGTCAATCAGATTTTCAGGTACAGCCGGTTTTCAAAATGCTCCTTTTCTTGCTTGCTAAAAACATGCCAGGAGAATTAATCGTAATACTTATGAAAAAAAATCAGGATTTTACAGATGAGAAACAGGGGAGTGAGGGGGAGAATTCGGAGCGAGAGGGAGACACAGAGGGAAGAGAGGATACGAGAGGTGGTACTCTTGCCACCTCTCGTATCCTCTGCTGCGAGATTTTTTGAGCCTTTTGGTGCCGGCAAAGAGCAGTCTCTCTTTCTATCGGGCAGAAATATTGGATTATTTTAACTTCCGGCAAATCCCGACCCTGCCCTGAGAGGGAGGTACGTTTGCCACCTCGCCCGACGTATGAATCCCCGAGTGTTGCCGGGGGAGGTGCACAGCGCAACCGGCAAGGGACGAATCAATGCGGGATACTGCTTTCTCTATGCGCAAAGATTCGTTCAAACGGCAGAGCGGTGCCCATCAGAGTTCCCTGTCTATTTATCCCTTCAGCGGGATATCATGATGATATCGTGCAAATATCAAACAGTGTCCAATACCCCTCTACGCTGCGGACCTGGTTTCAGGGAAAGAACGCTCCCTATCCAGAACGCTGCGAAGCAGAGCGGCGACTGTCCCTCTATCCAGAGGTTTCATGAGAGGACCATGAATCCCCCTTTTTTTCATGGACGCTTCGGTAATTTTCTCACTGAAACCCGTACAAAGAATGACAGGGATATCCGGTCGTATCCGCAATATCTCGTCCGCCAGTTCAAGCCCTGTCAATTCAGGCATGGTGAAATCGGTGAAGAGTACGTCAAACTCAGACGCTCCAGCTTGAAAAAGCTCCAAGGCCTTCGGAGCGCTGGTTACTGCCGTTACAGTGTAACCCAGTTTTTCCAGCATCTTCGTTTCCATTTCAGCTAATATTTTTTCATCGTCAACCAGAAGGATACGCTCGGTGCCACGAGGCAGGGAAACAAATTCGACAGGCGAAGGTTCGGCCTCAATCACGGCCATAGGAAGATAGACGGAGAAGACGCTGCCCCGGCCAAGCTCGCTTGAAACAGTGATCTCCCCTCCATGCCGCTTAACAATGCCATGCACAACGGCAAGCCCAAGGCCAGTGCCTTTCCCGACCTCCTTGGTGGTGAAATAGGGCTCAAAGATAGACTGCATGGTCTTCTCGTCAATACCGTGCCCGGTATCGGAGACACTCAGCTTCAGGTACTGGCCGGGCAAGAGATCCGAAAAAACCGGTATCGCATTCAGGACTGTCTGCGTCAGATCCGTTTTAACCAGGGAGACATCGAGAAGGCCTTTTCCTTCCATCGCAGATGCTGCATTGGTGCAGAGATTGACCAGAACTTGATGGATCTGGGTTGCGTCGACAATGGCAATGCCGTGTTCAAGATTCTGCGTAATCTGTATCGTCGATGGCAGCGATGCCCGGAGAAGCTTCAAAGCCTCCTTCACGATTATGCTGATATCAACACCTGCCATGGGTTCTTCCTGTCCTTTGCGGCTGAAGGCAAGGATCTGCTTTACCAGATCCCGGGCTCTGTGCGCTCCGGCAAGCACCTGTCCCAGATCCTGCTTGAGACTCCCCATTTCAGGGATTGCCTCCAGAACCATCTCGGTATAGCCAATGATAGGCGACAGAATATTATTGAAATCATGGGCAATACCTCCGGCAAGCGTGCCAATGGACTCAAGTTTCTGCGTTTGAAGAACCTGAGCCTGCAGCCTCTTCTTCTCTTCTTCGATATGTTTTTGAGCGGTGATATCCCGGATAGATTCAATTGCGCCCCGATAGTTCCCCTGACCGTCGAAAAGCGGGGCGCTGGTCGCCCAGACCACAGCGCCTTTTCCGGCATACAGAGAGGGAACGAAGGCTTCCGCATAGATCGCCTGCCCTTTTCTGCTGATATTCATATAGTGATTTTTCAGCGCTTCATCGTCACAGTCAACCAGGTCAAGAAGCTGTTCTCTTCTTTCGCCGTAAAAGGGAACGGAATAGGCCAAATCCCCCTGCCCTATCATCGCATCCTTGGTGACCCCGGTCATCTCCTCCATCGCCCTGTTCCAGGTGATGACCTTCTTGTCTTTATCGATCACGAAGGTCGCATCGGGAAGAAAATCTATGATATTGGCAAGCTCCTGCCGCGACTGCTGCAGGAATTCATTAGCCTGGGCCAGTTCTTCATTGGCGCGCCTGCGTTCCTGCGTCTCGCCCAGCAAGGTTGATTTGGAGATGCGCAGCTTCCGGTTGAGTTTGAGCGAATAGACTAACATCCCCAGAAGGATACTCATAACCGTCAGGGCCAAAAGGCTCTTCCAACGATAGGCAGTAAGGAGATCCCCAATCGTTATAATCCCGAAATTCTTATAAATACCGACACGCAACTCCTGCATGCACAGCTGAACCTGGGAATAATCGAAAGGAACGGTCCAGCCTTTGACCCTGGAGGATATGGCTGCGGAGCTTTGTTGCGGCATGGCCAGCAAGGCAATGGCCACCTTTTCGGCGATATCCTCCGGAGTCTTCTTCAGTCTGGCAAAAGGCCATTCCGGATAGAGACGGGTGCTGAGACCGTAGGGGTATTCTTTATGCTCCTGCCGGTTCAGAATTTTAAAGGCATCAGCTTTAATCTTGCCCTCGGCGATCATCTCCTCCAGGACAGGGGTTGCCACTGTACCGGCATCGGCCTTCCCATCCCGGACAGCGAAAACAACTTCATCCTGGGTCCCGCCAAAGTTCAGATTTTTGAAATCCCGATAGGGGTCGATCCCGGCAGCTTTGAACTCCCGCAAGGCTACCATCCAGCCTCCAAAGGAGGCTTCATCGACAGCCGCAAAAGAGCGATTTTTCAGATCATCGAGAACCCGGATCGTCTCGTTATCCGCCCGGCAAAAGATGCTCCCTCCGAATTGCGAGGTATAGCCTTCGGGAGTAAGCCTCTTGAGCGTAACCATTCGGCTGACGCCGTACAGATCCTGCAATTCCACATAGACGTAAGGGTTGGCAATGACAAAGTCCACCCTGCCGTTTTCCACTGCCGGGGAAATTTCCTTGAAGGTCAGCGGAATGATTTTAAAAGAGATTCCGGGAATATGCTCCGTGAGATAGTCTGCTGTAGGGGACCATTCCAGCAGACATTCCGCAACGCCTCTCCTGGCAAGCACCCCGATAGAGATAGTTGCGGCATTCTCCTGTGCCGCCACGACATCGAAGGCCAGGAAGAGGGGCATACAGAATGAAAAGAACAAGACAACCGCTTGCGAGCTTCTCCTCTTGCAGAGACGTATTCCGGAACACGGCTTTGCAGCAGAGTCGACATCTCGCAGAAGCAGAGATAACAAGGCTTTCCGACAAACCATTGTGTGCCGTTTCAAGAAAAACTTATCACAGAACGCCAGTCTCAAAGAACCGCCTCCTGCTGTTTTCCCTGTACCTTGGGATCCAATCAGGACTCCATCAATCTGGCGGCAAGCTGTTTTGCCTTCACCACCGTTTCAGGCTGATTCTTGAGATCGTCGAGTTCCCGCAGACCACCGGCGACGAAAGGGTCCAGCGTATGAAAGCCGAGGAAGGAATACATAGCGTTGACATATTGAAAATAGAGAGAGAACTTAGAGATATCCGGTTGTCCCTGGGTGTAAAGGACCAAGAGCCGCTGACCGCTCAGCCTGGAGCTGTAATCCGGTTTAAGCAGAGGCATCAGACGGTCGGTGAAGAGTTTGGCCTGGGCGGACATTTGCCACATATACACAGGTGAAGCCAGGACCACCGCGTCTGCAGAGAGAATATCCTCAAGGATATGATTCATATCATCCTTCATGATGCAGACTCCCTCTTTTCCTTTCTGACGGCAGCTGTAGCAGGCCTGACATCCTTTGAAGCTCAACGTGTTCAGATGATATGTTTGCGTTTGTGCGCCCTTCTCTTCACACTGTTTCAAAATGGCCGACAACAGTTGCGCCGAACTTCCAGCCGGACGGGGACTGCCGTGTATTCCGATGATTTTCATTGCTTTTCCTTCAGATGATAATTTTATAAAGACAAGAGAAACCTCTGTCCGCAGGCACGCTTGGCCCCGGACAGAGGCCTTGCATCCAGCAAGCAGATTCGCAGCTATTTATCGGGTAGCATAGCAAATTTCCTTCCCCTTTTCCAGTCATCCGGAATATATTTTCACAATTCTGAAGAAAGGGACAGAAAGAGCATCATTGAAGGGAAGCAGAGATACGCCAACTCAATTTTTCAGGTCAGGACATCGGCTGTCGAAAGAACAGGAAGTTCAATGACGAAGGTCGTCCCGACGCCCTTTTGGGTCTCAAAAAAGATGGCTCCCTGATGTCTGTCCACCACTCTTCTGGCAATGGCAAGCCCCTGCCCTGTCCCCTTGCCTCGTTCCTTCGTGGTGAAAAAGGGATCGAAGACCCGGTCTTGAATCGCCTCCGGAATGCCTCCGCCGGTATCGGTGATCAGTATCTGAATGGAGTTTCCCGCCTTGCTTGTTGTAACCGATATTTTCCCCATGCCTTTAGCCCCGCCCGCCGTACAATCATTAATGGCATGGGCGCTGTTAACGATGATGTTCAGAAAGGCCTGACTTATCTCACTTGCAAAACAGGGCGCCAGCGGTAAATCGGAAGCAAAGGAGGTTTCCATTGCTGCAATATATTTCCATTCATTTCTGCAAACAGTTATGGTGCTTTCAAGGATTTTATTGATATCCACCATCGTTTTTTCATCGCTTCCCGGATGCGAGAGATCCTTCATCGCCCTCACAATTTTTTTCACCCGGCCGACACCGTCAAGACTTTGGTCCAGCGTCTTGGGAATCTCCTCCCAGAGGTAATCAAAATCGGCAGTTTCAATCTCCTTCGATATTTCCCCGGCCAATGCCTGCGGAACTGCGCCGAGCTCTGTCAATCTTTGCCAGTGATGCTCGTATGCCTTGATAACCCTGGCGATACCGCTAAATGATTCCTGCAAAAAACTTATGTTATCACCAATATACTGAATAGGCGTGTTTATTTCGTGGGCGATGCCTGCGGCTAATTGACCGACTGCCTCAAATTTCTGGGCCTGCCGCAGGTCCCGCTCCAGAATCATTTTTTCGGTTATATCCTCGTAAAAGGCTATCCCGGCGTAAATCTTTCCGGCAGAATCAAGGATGGGAGATGCGACCAGCCGAAAGTCTCTTTCCCCCTGGACGGTGTTCATTGTCCGTATGGCCTCGCAGGTCTTCATGGTGTTCAGGGTCCCGATTATCGGACATTCCTCGCAGACTTTGTCTTTTGACGGACAATCGGCCAAAAGAGAACAGGGCACGGCATCCCCCAAGGCAATGCCGGGGAACCAAGACTGCGCTTGCCGATTAAACTCCAGAATTTTCCTCTCAAGATCGAACATCACGACGCCGGCATTGAGGTTGTTCATGATCGCAGCCAGTTTTTCCGTTCGATCAGAAATGTTTTGTTCCAGTTCGATCCTGCAGGCCCGCATGTGGATGTCCATATGCAGAAGACGCAGGGCGTTTTCGACGGTTATCAGCACCACATTTCTGGTCAGGGGTTTGATGATATACCCGTATACGCCTACAGCCATGACCTCGCTTGCAATCTCCGGTGAACCAAAGCCGGTAATCATGACCCTGCCCATGTCAGGATAATACTGCTTTGTATAGTGAAAAAGTTCCAGTCCCGAATCGCCAGGCATTCTCAAATCGCAAAGAAGCAAGTCAAATGTCTGCTCCATAAGCACATCTTTGGCAGCGTCGGCATTTTCTGCCGTCCGGCATACATAGCCGGCATCCGCCAGATATCGAGACAAAAGATTGCGTATTGAAAGTTCATCGTCGACTATCAGAATCTTTGCATCCATACTTTTTCTCCAGCACGATTTGTATACCGCATACTTGTGTACCTGCTACGTTTACAGTAACCATTCTTCGTTCAATAAACCGCCTGAACTTTCTCCGTGCCCAATGCATGAAAACGGGGCCGACTGCGTATCAGTGCATACGGCTCTTGAGCGGAGTACCGGGGGATACATACCAAGCATTGCAGAATGCCGGATATGAGTTTTGGCGGAGAAAGGAGAAGAGGAAATTGGACTGCATGCAGAATGCCATCGCGCAGGCCGGTTGCCGATACAATCCCCAAAACCGGCCCGCGCGACACACCGTTCACCAGTTATTTGTTTCCGGTGGTGTTCGGAGTATTGATCTGAAGAGAATTCAGGCCGGGGGCAGACTCGAGAATGATATTTTTATTCCCATCCTTAACGTAATATTTCAGGCTAACCGCCCCGTCAACTGAGCCTTCAACGGGCTGGCCGTCCTGCATGAGATAGTATACGTTGCCATTATCCAATTTAACAGAATGGTCCGCATTGATATGGACAATATATCCTGAAGCAATCTGGGTCTGAATAACGGCGACAAGAGCCCAGCCTGCAGCAGGAAAAATACAACAGAGACAAATCCCCCAAAAAAGCTGCCTCAACGCATGCTTTCTCTTTTGAGCACTCATAATAACCTCGTTATTCGATTGTTTTTATACAGACTTTCCGGTAATCCGTCCAGGATGCTCCGATCAGGTCTGCTTAAGGCGCCATGCTGTTGCTGTCTCGCCAGTAATAGAGCTCCAATCCTCCCGGCGGCGTATTGATTTCGTACTGACCGCCTACGGTCCCTTTTGAACTGCCGGAACCGCCGGCACCGCCGTAACCTCCGGGACCGATTATCGCCCCGCCCATACTTGCCATGGCTGTAGCCTGCCCGTTGCGGATGACAATGGTGAAGGCTGACGGAATCCCGGAGATGCCGGTAAATTTCAGGGCCCGGTCTCCGATGTCAATGACAGTTGTTGAATTGAGGTTGTAGACGGAAGCGCCGTTGAGATAGTTGATCGAATAGGCGAACCCATTTCCCTGCGGATTGCAAGGCTGCCCTGTGGAAGCCTGATACGCAGTATAATACAGCGTATTGTAAAACAACGTAACGGCACTGAGAATCTGTACCCCGAAGTTAGTATCGGAAGAACTGGTCAAGGGTAATCCTGCATACGTTACATGCGTTGCAGGGCATACGGCAAGGCTTTCCTGATCCGCAAGTGTGATGTACCAACCCTTCGCATAGCTTGTGCCTGTTTCCTCAGATGCGAAATGGGAGTCATAATAGGGGGTCAAAGCCGCCTGCAGCTGAGCTTGCGCATTTGCCGATGACGTCCAAGTTTGAAAAAGGCTTCCGTTCAGAGGAGGGCCGGTGATGGTCGTACCGACATCCAGCTCATCGCAAGTCAGATTCAACAGGTTATTTTCCAGATAGGGGGCTGCAGTTGCAGGCAACGTGGTTGTCGGCGGCGTCAGGGTTTGCGTGGCAGTGACCGAAGAGTCGTCATAGACCGCATACAAACGATTGCGGATTATTGTTTCGGTCGGATGTTCAGTATCCCCTGTGCCGATGTAGAGCGACGCCAGTGTGTTGAGATTGTTGAATGTAAGCGAGGTAGTGGACGTATAATTGCTCGCCTGGAAATTTCCCGCAGTGCCGCCCCAGGAAACCGCGGGAGGCGAAAAGGCCTTACGGCCGCTGTCATCATTGGGGTCAGTCCCCACAAGCATTGTACCGCTGGCGCTGGCACTCCCCGGATTGGCGCTGAACACCTTATTCACAGACCATCCGACCGCTGATGGCACCTGCGTTCCTTCCGGGGTTAATTGATAATTCACTAATTGGTAACCGGGGTTGCTTGTTGTTCCTGTATTAACCGTATTAAACGTATACAGCAACTTGAAGATATTGGTATAAATATCGGGTGCGTAAAGTGCCTGAAAGACATTTTCCTCATAGACCAGGGTGCCATTCACAACATTCTGATCGGTATTTGTTATAAGAGCAGGAGTCGCCGGGAAGCTGAATGGCATATCGGAGCGCGTTTGAGGATTTCCACTGCTGGGATTCAGGTTCGTTCCAGAAGAGCTATAGGTCACCTGGAAGGGCAAGACCTGCTGAGCCTGCCCTGAAGGGGGAGTGATATTGACAACCGTTGCGGGATTATCAATATCCACCGCGAATATGCCTTGGCCGGAGATATCGGTGGCCGGATTGTATTTATGATATGTACCATCGCCATAGTAATCCGTTCCAATGCCCTGACTGGGGTTCCATTTGGTTGGATCTATGTTGGCATTGATAAAGGGATAGACCAAATACGGATTCCCGGTCGGATTTGTCTGACTGTCGACAAAGGGTTCGGGGTAGTTATCCTCGGTAGTGGCATCATATCCCCCCGTAAATATAACCGCATCCTGATAGGTTTTGGCTCCATTCGCGGCAATTGAAATTGGAATCGACGCCACCTGCGGAGCGGCCCAGGTTTGACTGATTACAGGATTGGTGTAACTCCAGGCCACAGTCCATTGCAGGGGATTCACACTCGTGACATTGAGATTCCAGTAGGTCCCGCCACCCCGGTGTTCGCCGAATATAATATACCTGGGATTTTTCGCGTATGTGGCGTTATAATCGATGTTTGAGGCATCGGGCGGCCATCTGTACAAGGTAATGAGACCATCAACGGTATCGTACATGTTATTGGCCTGCACATTTTGAAGCTGCGGCAGGATATCGGGAGGGATGAAGGCAAAGACTTCCTGACCGAGAATTGTTGAATAACTCCCATTGGTATCGCTGAATACATGCAGCATGCCGTCATCGCTGCCGACGACGACATACCTCTGCTGCAGCGGCAGGGTAGGATTGGCAATGTTGTAATAATCGACCACCGTCGGCTGGGAATGGATAACAGCTCCCATAACCCAGTCCCTTACCGACAACGGGTTGCCATTACTATCAGCGGCATAGGTATAGCCGTGAACAAAATTAACAAGTGCGTCCCGGGTAGCATTATCTGCCGTGGGATTTCCGGTATTTATGCCCAGATCGGCGGGGACTATATTGTTACGGTCAAAATGAACCATGGCTCCGTTCTTCCATGTGTAAATGGGCCTGTTCCAATATGTCTGATTGGTAAAATACGACTGAACCGCCGCCAGCATGACCTGACCCGCGCCGCCGTTCTCTATATTAGACGTGGTGGTGTCGAGGACAATATTCTTCCCCCACCAGGGAGCATTGTTCGGCAGGAACTGTCCGCTGCTGTTAATAGCCGGATTATCGTTTGCATCGTAGATCATATCGGGATTGGTCAAGGGAGCTGTGCCGGTTCCCAGTTCAAATTTCTTCAGATTACCCGTCCACATGTCGTTTGCCTGCGGCAGGAAGAGTCCCATATAGAGAATGTTGCCGCTCTGAATCTTATTGGCTGTATCCACCGAAACCACCGGCGAGGTGAAGGAAACCGCCTGCGATATCATAAGACCCAGCGAGTAGAAAGCGTTGGTCAATTGCTGGGTGTTATAGACCGACATATACTGCCCTCCCCCCTGAGTTGATGCGGCCTGCATCAACGGCTGAGTGGAGCCGAAAGAGATATTATCTGTAATGACGTTGACATAAGAGTTGGCCGGAGTGGATACGACGCTGCCATCCACCCAGCTGTGGTTGTAGATCCAGTTGGCGACGCCGTCATAGTAGTCCAGGGGCACGGGCGGTGAATACTGATAGGGGTCCTGCGTGAATTTGTTTCCATCATTAAAAGTCGTCGGATTGGAGGTGGTGTTCGTCGCGGCTGCAAATACCGGCGCCGAAGAAATTGCACCATGAATCCTGGTGCCGTCAGAATCGTTTGAAGCATACCCGCTGCTCATCGTGAGTATGTAATTTAAACGGCAGGGCTGGGCGTTGAGAGATGCCTGCTGGTTGTAAAATCCATTTATCCAGACATCCTGGAGGGCTTCCATGAGCGGCGTATGGGTGTTGGTCACCTGGCTGGCGAATGTATCGCTTGGCGGGTTGGCATTGGCCATCTGGGCATAAACGGCGGCCTCATTGGCACTGGCGGTGGAGTTCGGGTTGATCAGTGTCCCTACTGTCGCCCCGGTTCCCGTCGAATTAAAATAGGCAAAGCCCCAGTTAATCTCGTTTTTAAATGCATCAATGACGGCGGTCAGAGCAGTCTTGGCAACGTTGATGCGGCTCTGCATCAGATACCCCTGCGTCGAGTTGACCGAACGTATCTTATCTATGTTGAATCCCGTTCCGCCGGTGGACGAAGCCGATGAATGAAAGACGATAGTAGCGCTGCTGCCGCTGATGATCGGCGACCAGCCGCTACCATTTACATTGCTGACGCTGATGGGAGTGTTCCCGTTATCGTATGCTGCAACAAGGACATTATTGCTGTCATATATCTTGACATAGTCAGTCGGAAAGGTCGTCGTACCGGTCCCGATTATATTAAAGAGGGAAAAATGAATCTGCATCTGTGCAGCTCCGGCAGACGTGATAGTCTCGCTGAAACTTGCATTGTGCCCATAGGCCGTACCGCCTGCCGGCGACGGATAGCCATAGCCCGTCACAGGAGTCGGAAGCCAGGAGCTCGGAGATGTAAGGGGGAAAAACTCGTAGACCCAGGCATCAGCGCCCGCCACGGCCCCGGCAGGCTGAGGCGTTGAACCGGCCACGTAATGCAGATTATACATAGACTGCATATTTATCCAGTTCCCTGTAACGAAAAAATAGATATTGGTATTGCCGCTTACAGCCGCGACATCGCCTGATGCTACGCCGGTAGGCGAGACGGTTTGATAGCCGCTGAAATAATATCCTGGGGCGTTGAGCAAGCCGGAAAACCCGTTGTCAATTATGGAGCCGTTATAGAGTGTTGCATATTGATGCTGCAGGATGTCCTGATTGAAGGGAAGGAGATTCCCGTCGAACCGCATATGCCCGTTAGCGTCAACGGTAAGCCGGCTGGCATTGCCGCTGCCATCATTCGACAAAACGCCACTGCTGTTGATAAGCGTATGGGTATCTATAAGATAAGGGCTTTGAACAAGATTGGGATAGCCTACATACCACAAATATCCCGGATCCGTCGGATCACCGGTGACCGTCAAGGTCTGGGTGACTCCTGCATTGGTGACCGATGCAGTCGTAACGCCGATTGCTCCCTCCCAGAGATAAATTTTATTTTTTGTCGCCTGCATGGAGGTATGGAAGAATATATCCGAATTATTGATGGTGTCGTTAATGTACGTATGCGTGTAGACCAGCGTTCCGTCTGAATCTGTCGCCCCGGTCGGAGTTTCGTACAAGGTGAAAAGATAGTCAAACATGGACGCATAGTTGATCGAATTCTGATAAACACCGAAATCCATTGATTCCGAGGTATCCAGCAGGATATAGCAATTCTGTTTGACGTGTACCTGATAGATATCCGTATCCCGTGCCAAGGCAGGAGTTGAAAGCCAAAACAAGACCGCCAGCAGTACGGATCCCCAGCCAGCCAATCTGAAATATGCATTTTGTTCAGGGTTCATGACATCCTCCACTCTCGAGAAAAAAACGTGTCCTTAGGTACTCTTTCAGTTTTTACCATGCAGCATTGAAGCTCCTGCGCCGTCGGTATCAGCGGAATCCATATCGGGTCATCGGCTGCTTGACACCCTTTGGCCATTCAACAGGCAATCCCTTGACGAATGTACGGAGCCATACCACCTTTTTCCTGCAAAAAATCCTTCCAAGATGTCCGTCCTCTTTGTGTGCAGCGATTTCCTGCCCCCCTCAGGCAATGGGGATGCTCCTCTTCATTTACAAGCTCTTCGTACCCAACTTATACCCTCCGACTTCAATGACAGCGGGGACGGTCACCGGCGCCCCTTGAATGCGGAAGGTATATCCGGCAAGCCCGGCTGTGGCCGTGGCGTTATTCCCCATCGGCGGAGTGCCTGAGTTCAGATAGGTTGTCAAATAGCTGTATGTCACCTGGTTGGAGGCCGTCGTATTGCTGTAATTACGCAGCAGGTTGTCGTAAGGCCATTGCGTAGAATCGCCCGGAGTTGTTAACTGATTAAAGACCCCCAGTGGTTTATTAAGATAATTCCCTGGGTTAAAAGTTCCAGTGGAGGTCGGCCACAGGACTGTATTAAACACCGTCGGATCGGAAATAGCATAAAATGCCTTGGTATAAAACCCCAGGTTCACCGCCTCGCTATAGGCCGCCCCTTCCGCGAGATTCTGTTGTATTCCGACCTGTTGAGAGCTGCCTGAAACGTCAAGTTCAAAGTTGGATGTCCGCAGTGCCCATATGCCCAGCAGGGAAAGAACCAGCAGAATAACCACAGCCAGAACCAGCACAAAACCCGATTCCCTGCCGCTCATTCCGCAGCCTCTCCCGCAAAAGAATGAACCAGGTCCCCGCTTCACGAGGAGGGAAAAACCGGCAGTGAGGAACCGCTTCTCTGGATTTGTCATAAGATGATTTACGGAGCTGAATTATTGTACTTTAACGTCGTTATCTGCAGCTGGTTCTGTCCCATCAGGGACCCCCAGTTCATAAAAACGGTAATGGCCATGATCGGCGTATCGCCTGCAGCCGAGCCTGTGGTAAACGTACAATTCTGGACGGTCCAGGAAAGCTGAAACGTATGCCCGGCCTGATCGGTTACCGTTCCCGCAGGCGCCCCATTGGCCTGCTTCACAATTTTCGTTATCTGCACTTGCTGCTGGCTCGTGAATGTGTTCGCATTATAGTGCGTGGCATTTGTGTTCGTCACCACGCTGCCCGGATTCGCGACACTGCACGACAGTTGAGGACCGGTAGCCGTCAGGTTGGGATCTCCAAATGGCAACTCCTGCAGGACCTCCAGAAAGGATATGGCCACGTTATTGGCGTCTGTCTGATCCAACGCCACTGAACTCCCGCCGATTGCCCTGATCTGCATGGCCATCACCGCCAGAATGCCGATGGTCAGGAGCATTATGGCTATCATGGCCTCTATCAAGGTCGCCCCTCGCGGGTTTCTCAGGCTCTCTGCTCTCTTCATTGTTGATACCACATATTACGGCATTCAATGGTAATCGTCACAAATCTCCGCCGGTAATAGTCATTGGGCGTGGTCCAATTCGTGTTAATGGATGTTGTATAGGTAACGGGAGCCATTAAATCCGAAGAAGGGTTGGCCGTCTTGGCAAGAATATACACCTGAACCCCCCTGATCAGGCTGAGATTAGGAGGGGTGCCAACGATTGTGCCGTCAGCGAGAATATAGTCAAACTCCAGTCTATCGATATTGTTGGCAATCGACTGAGGCTGTCCCGGAAGCGCATTCGATGTCCTCCAAAGCTGATTATTCAGAAACTGATAGGTAATATTTTCGTCCGGGTCGGTGACACTGCCGTTCGCCAAATTCGGGTAGGCCCCGTTCCCCTTGATATCACGGGTAAACTGAAGCTCGGTTCCGGTGGCGATAAGAAATCCGGCGAGATGCGATTGCGTCGGATCGCAACCCGCCAGCCTGATCTCCTTTTGCATTATAACCAGAGCGCCTCTCAGATTCTGCTGGATATTGGCAACATCATCCTGCACGGAGTGGCTCTTGGATTGCGCTATGTAGACAGAAACCACAGACGCCATCACAAGCAGGGACACAAAGATGGCGATCATCATCTCGATGAGCGTAAATCCTGCGGTGTCGGCCCTTTCCTGTGCGTTGCGTTTGAATGTGGACATAGTCATCTTCTTTTATTGCATGTTTATGCCGCCGGCGACTGAAACCGTAATGGTCCGCTTTTCCAGGACTGCGCCGCTGCTGCTGACCGCGCGCAGGCCTACGGTCAGAGGCGCTGGAACCGAAAGGCCCGTCGCGGCAATAATAGGGATTCCCTGCGGAGAAAAGACAAGGGCGTTATTGGCATAGGATACGCCCGTGCCGGAAACCGCCGGATCGAACGAAACCCATCGAGGCAGGGCCGTTGTTGTGAGAATCGTGGGTTCGGTGCCGTTTACAATGCCATCATTGGCGGTCCCGCCACCGGCCCCATTATCCAGAAATATGAGATAGCTATTAGCGGGAGGGTTAAACAGAAGGGTCACATTCACACCCCGCTTCAAGGCCTCTGCCTTCGTCTCATTCACCGCGGAATAGATATCTCGAGCGGCGCTTTTCAGATTCATTTCAGGAAGTGCACTCAGCAGCAACGGCGTGGCTATCGCGGCAACAATAGCCATGACGGCAATGACTATCATTATTTCAAACAGCGTAAACCCTCTCATTCCGTTTTTCTTCTTCATGTACAATCCCGCATACTTATTTTTTGCGCCAGGCCACAACATGCCCAGAGAGGACCACGATAAAGCTGGACATTCTTTACTCTTCAGACCGGTGTTCCAATGCTCTGGGGAATGTCTCTATTACCAGCATTAATTATTCTATCAGAAGTAAACGGGTAAATGGTAATTTTTTTTATAAAAAAATTACCTTCGTTGTTTTTTTCCTCCCGCGCCGTCCCGCCCTCCCCTGCTCAACTGCATGAGCAGGCGTGGCACCAATGGTTTTAATCAAATAATAGCAGAGAGATACAAAATGAAAGAAGCTCAACAAAAGAACGCTTACGAAGGCGGGACGCCACTTTCCGATTTATTTCACACATCCCTGCAAGGACCTGCTGTTTCGCTCCGGGAAACTTCAGCACCAAACAATGACAGAAAAATGTAAGACAAGGGGGGTAATCTCGAAAAAGATAAAAAACGGAGCCCTGCCCCGCCCATCGAGGGGAGAATATACCAAGGATAGCCATGGAGAATTTCATGTCGCAGAACCAAAACCAGAAAAAGTTGAAATTTGTTTTCCTCTCTGGTGATAGACACCGGAACGGTAATAGATACCGGGAAGATATCCTTGAATTTCTGGATCCTATGCGTAAAGCAGCTAGACATCACGGCGTGTGTCCGGAGTGCCTGAGAGAGCATTTCCCGGATGAGTGCACGGCCATCATCACGGCAGAGAAAACGATGGTCACGGAAAAAATCATGCACGGGAACCGGGTGCTTTTTGGATGTTTTTTTATCGTTACCAATAGGGGGTACCTCTATGGCGGCCACAATAAAGAGCAGCGGTTCTAAACCGCTCGAAAAAATAGTTGAACGCGCCCATACAATCTGCGATATGATCCTCCTTTTCGAAGCGATTGAAATGGAGGAGGAGGAGGTGCGCTTATTCCTGAACTGCAATCAGGTCTCCGACCAAAGGACCCAGGACGAATATCTGGATCTCGTCCGGCTCTATGAGAAGAAGACCACCAGCAGAAAATTCCAACGCTGACAGGCCGCAAGCCACGGTCCTGCGCTGTAATGATGCGGAGAGGGAAACGGCAATCGAAAAATCAGGCAACAGCCTCTATCTGCTCTGTGATTTTCAGGGTATGATGGGGAAATCGCTTCAGACACCAAAAAAAAGGAAGGGGCAATGCCTGAAAAATATGACATACGACCGGGACAGTCGCTTGAACTCCTCAAGGAACTGCACATCCTCACCCGTGACGGCCGCCTGAATCAGGACAGCAGGCGCAAGCTCAAGCAGGTCTACCATCTCTATCAATTCATCGAACCGCTCCTCCGTGAGGCCCGGCGGGACAACCCCGCGCTCTGCCTTGTCGACCACGGGGCGGGCAAATCGTATCTGGGTTTCATCCTCTACGACCTGTTTTTCAAGGAGCAGGAGAACGGCGCCCGGATCTTCGGCATAGAAACACGGGACGAACTGGTTGTAAAGTCCCGCGCCCTGGCTGAACGGCTTGCATTTCCCGGTATGTTTTTTGTCAATCAATCCGTGGCCGAGGCCACCGAATCCGGCGCGCTGCCGGCGCATGTCGATATTGTGACCGCCTTGCACGCCTGCGACACAGCCACGGACGACGCCATTCAATTCGCCCTGAAAAAACAGGCGAAATCCATCGTGCTGGTGCCTTGCTGTCAGGCCGAGGTGGCCGCAACGCTCAGAAAAAACAAGGCGAAGGCTCTGTCGCAGAGCAGTCTGACCGAGATCTGGCGGCACCCGCTGCACACCCGCGAATTCGGAAGCCTGGTCACCAATGTGCTGCGCTGTCTGCGCCTTGAGGCCCATGGCTATCAGGTCAACGTCACTGAACTTGTGGGATGGGAGCACTCGATGAAAAACGAACTGATCATCGCCGTCTACAAGGACCTGCCCCGCCGCCGTCCCGCCGAACGGCTCAACGAGGTGATCGGCGCTTTAGGGCTCGAAGAGATCGCCTGGCGTTTTTCCGTTGACGGCAGCGTCTGCTGTTAACCAGCCTTGGCAGGACCTGTGCCCGCAGGGCGCCATCAGAAAAAGCTACCGGGTTCCTTACAGGTGCGCCAGCTTCAGCTCCCGAAGCATGGACAGTTTTTTTGCATGATGGGCCTGCATTCTGCGCAGAATATCATTCAAGACTCGGACCGCATTCACCACATGAGGCCCCTTGTTGAGCATCACGCATTCGGCACGGTCAGCCATGGCCGCATCGGTGATCTCGGCCCGCGACGGCATTCCGGTCTTGGCAAGGGTCTCCAGGACCTGCGTCGCCCAGATCACCGGGACATGGGCGGCCTCGCAGATCCAGAGCATCTCCTCCTGGACTTCCGCCAGCCGCTCGAATCCGCACTCAACAGCCAGATCTCCCCGGGCTATCATCACCCCGCAGCACGGCGTTCGCATGACGGTGAACAGCATGTCCGGCAGGTTCTCGAAGGCGCGCCGGGTCTCGATTTTCAAGACGATGGCCGGTTGCCGGCTTCCCAGATATTCCAGATGCTGCTGGAGCGCTTCCACATCATGGGCGGTGTTGGCAAAAGAGAGTTCAACCACATCGGCATGCCGGGAAATAAAAGACAGGTCTTCTAAGTCCTTAGCCGTCATAGCCGCAAGCCGGAAATCACTGTCCGGAAGGTTGATGCCCTTGTCAGCCAGCAATCTCCCTCCCTGCAGGGCGGTGTGCGTTATCCGGATATGGATCCTGCCGCTTTCCACCTTTTCGATCACGCCGCCTATCTTGCCGTCATCAAACCATATCGGCTCTCCGGAACGGACGTCTTCGAAGACCGCAGGTATCGTGCAGCCTATCATGGCCGGTGTCAGAACCTGGCCTGCGCTGTCTCTGGCGGCAGGACGCCCCGGCCTGGAGTCCAGCGTCAGGATGAGCAGGTCTCCCTGCTGCAGGAACAGGGAATTGGCCAGCGGCGGCACGCTGCCGATCATGGCTTCATCATCAATGCCGACAGTCCGCCCTCTTCGCCGCAGCACGGTTCCCGGCACGATGTAAGCCGTCTGCACAGATTCGGCCCAGCATCCCTCCTCGGTCACATCGACGATTAAAAAAGACCTCTCGGCGCACCGGGCATCCGAGAATTTCAGCTTTTCCCCCATATGCAAGCGGGCAAGCCACGTCTCGGGGACCTGCAGACAGGCGGAGGCGGGCGACGGAGGAGATTGCGAGGAGCCTTCCGGCGTCAACCATACCCTGGCCGGGGCGATTACCCGTCCGTACACGTCCCGTCCGGGACGGATCCGCACCACCTCAGGGCCCGGTTCAAGAGGGCCGGTCCGCAGTTTCGGTCCGGCCAGGTCCATCACGACCTTGCATTGCAGCCCCAGAGACTGCTCGGCCCGTCTCAAATTATCGATCATTCGCTGCCACCTGCCGGCATCGTCATGGGCGCAGTTGATACGCATGCAGTTCATACCCTGCTGCAGAAGATTTTCAATGAGCGTATAGTCATCAGCCGCCTCGCTCGGCATGGTCACCATGATCCGGACCCCCCGCTCATGCGAGGCAGGACCGAGCAGGGATTTCGTGTGCTCGGCCAGGAGGCGTTGCCCATCCTTGAAATCAACGATCTCCTCATCGGAGACGACCGGGACGTCCCATGGACGGCGGGCAAGATGGTGCAGGACTTTCAGAATCGCATCGACGGTTGCCAGGACATGCGATTCGGCCCGTCCGATGGACGAAAGTCCCAGGGAAGCCAGCCTGAGCTGAAGGGGGCGGAGATCGCGGCGGCGGAGGGCAAGATAGTGCTGAAGATTGAGTGCGCTCTTCCGGTAGTTGGCATGAACTTGATCGAGGCAATGCCTCGGATTGGCCGGAATCGCCACAAGTTCTTTTCGCAGCGCCATGAGTTCTTCCAGAAGGCTCTCGATATCGGCGTCCTCCAGTCCTGTTGTCCGTATGATGGTTTTAACCTTCCGGGGCATAGCAATACTGAGTATGATCCCCCTTCGGGCCTGGAAGCCGGAGAAGGGAGTCGGAAAAGATTGACGGATAAAAAATCGGCGTAAACGCGCGTGCTTTTGCTGCGGCATGCCGGAGAGAAAACCCCTGCATGCAGGCCTTGCATTGCACCTGGCGCCTGCCTCTTATAGTACTCATAAGAATTTAAAGACCATTGTCCACTCCGAGGCGCCGCTGCTCCGATCCTAAAAGAGAGCTGTTAAAATTTTGCAAATATCCCATTAGGATTTCGTCAGGACGCAAAGGAAGCGATGCCTACCCTGGAGCCTGTTGAAGTGTTTCCCTTGAGGTCCCGCCCGGGGACATCGAAAAGAGGCGCCCTGCAACGCCTCGTTCCGGGCGCAGAGGCTGAAGTCATGGGATTTCTCTGTTCAGCAATCGGACAAACCGATCAATCCGTCACTTTTCCGAAAAAAAACCCAGAAATTTAACCGCCGGTTGTGTTATAGTTCCTAGAGGATCGGGTCTCTTCGTTTCCTCATGTTTTTTGCAGAATCAGTGCGACAGTCAGGCTATTGTTCAAGCCCCTGCTCATCGGGTGCGTGTAAAGATGACGCACAGCGGCTGACGCAAGCGATCCATGGAACCCAGGGAGTACAGATGCCAAAGTCTAGGACGTTCACTGTCAAAAACGGAAGAATATTTTTCAAATGTCCGATCTGCCAACTGAAAAAAATGGTGACAGTTGTTCCCGGTATCCGGAGGAGAACGATATTCTGCTCTAAATGCGGAGAAAAAATTTTCTGCGTCCTCGACAGAAGGGAGATGAAAAGGACCAGCCAGAGCGGCAGGGTGCTTTTGCTGGCCGGCACCGGAAAAACCGAAGTGAGTTTATTTGATATCTCGGTGAACGGCGCCGGATTTGAGCTGGATACCCGATCTGCCGTGAAAGTCGCCATAGGCGCCAGGATAGAATTGCAATGCCACTGGAATCCCCTGCTTTTCCCCCGCAGACACTATGTGGTCAGGTCTGTCAGGGGCTTCAAGGTCGGAGCGGAACGTCTGAATTGATTGAGATTGCCCACAGCCTTTACCCTGCAGGATAACCGGGAAGGAGACAAGCCTTGCATTCAGACACCATTCCGGGACAAACGGAGGGCAGTGCATCCCGAAATCCCTTTCCACCGGATCTCACGGCCGGGGTAATCTTTCTTGCCGCCCTTGCCCTCTCCGCCCTGATCATCTGGCGCTCGGAGATACATAGACTGCAGATCGAGCGGGCGCGTGTCTCCCATATAGCCAGCGACCATGCGGCCACGCTTCGGCTCAATATAGAACGGGCGCTTTCCGCCACCTACTCCCTGGCCGCTCTTGTACGGCAGGGAAAGGGGAATATCACGGATTTTGACGCCGTGGCCAGCGGATTGCTCCCCTTTTTTCCAGGGGTCTCCTCACTGCAACTGGCGCCGGGCGGCGTGGTCCGGGACATTGTCCCGCTTACCGGAAATGAAGGGGCGATTGGCCACGATCTGCTTCATGACCGGAACACGGAAGCATTCCTGGCACGGGACACCGGAAAGCTCACCCTTGCCGGCCCGTTCGACCTTATCCAGGGAGGAGTCGGCGCGGTGGGACGTTTACCCGTGTTTCTCGACGACGCCCATGGCGGCACCGCCTTCTGGGGTTTCACCATCGCCGTCATCCGCTTTCCGGATGTCCTGGAGACCGCGGCCCTCTCCGGCATGGAAGCCCAGGGAATCACGTATGAACTCTGGCGGATTCATCCCGGCACCGGACAAAAACAGATTATCGCCGCCTCACAGCCAACCTCGCTGGCCGACCCGGTGGACTGCACGCTGAAACTCCCCAACGGCATATGGACATTGAGCGTCATGCCATCCGGAGGCTGGGGGGATGCAGCCGGTTTGACAGGGAAGATCTCCTCCGGTTTCCTCCTCAGCCTTCTGCTCTTCTTCCTCGCCCGTTTCCAGCTCAATGCCCGCCTCGAGACGTTGCGGATCACCCGGCAACTGACAAGAGACCTCAGGGAAAACGAAAACGTCTTTGAATCCGTCATCAAGGCCATGGCAGAAGGGGTGTACATCCAGTGGCAAAACGGAGAGATAACAGCCGCCAACCCTGCAGCAGAAAAGATTTTCGGACCCCTGACGGAACAGACTTCGGTGTTCAGCAATGCCTTCTGCAACGCGATCTCCGAAGACGGGACATCCTTCCCCGCGGTCCTTCATCCCTCCCTGCTCGCCCTGAGCGCAGGACAGCCGCAACACGACGTGGTTATGGGAATCCACGGTCAACAAGGAGACGTGCGCTGGATATCCATCAACGCGCAGCCGCTGATCGCCGAGGGAGAGACCATCCCCTATGCTGCGGTCACAACCTTTCACGATATCACCGAACGGACCCGGGCAGAAGCTGCGCTCAAGAAGAGCGAGCAGAAATTTAAGGCCATCTTCGATCATACCTTTCAATTCATAGGATTAATGGATATCAACGGCATCATGCTCGATGCAAACAGAAGCGCTCTGGAATTCAGCGGAATACAAGAGTCGGAGGTCATCGGCAAATTGTTCTGGGAAACCCCCTGGTGGAGCCACTCCGGAGAATTGCAGGAACAACTGCGTTCGGCGATCAAAAAAGCCGCTTGCGGTGAGTTTATACGCTTCGAAGTCACACATCCGGATCGTCACGGCAATCTGCGCGCCATCGATTTTTCTCTGAAGCCTGTCTGGGATGAGGCGGGAGCCGTCGTGATGATCATCCCCGAAGGCCGCGACATCACGAGCCATAAACACGCGGAAGCGGAAATCCGCAGCCTCAACCAGCAGCTGGAGCAGCGCGTGCAGGAACGCACGGTCGAGTTACACCAAAAGAACATCGAACTCAGCATGGAGGTCCATGAGCGGAAGCTGGCGGAAGAAAATCTCCGCACCGCCCAAAAGAGGTTGGAGGAAACCAACCGGGCGCTGGAAACCCTCAGCATCACGGACCATCTCACCGGACTTGCAAACCGGCGGTATTTCGATGAAGCACTGGAAAAAGAACACGCACGACACGCACGTTCCGGCGCCGCCCTCTCCATGATCATGCTGGATATCGATTTTTTTAAATTATTTAACGACAGCTACGGGCATCTGCGCGGAGATGACTGCCTGCAGAAAATCGCAGGGGCGATGGAAAAATGCGCGGGCCGGGCCGTTGACATCGTAGCCCGCTATGGCGGAGAGGAATTTTCCTGTATCCTGCCCGAGACAAACCTGGACGGCGCTATTGTCATTGCCGAGAAAATCCGCGCGGGCATTCAGGGACTTGCGATCCCCCATGACGCCTCCTCGGTTGCCGATTGCGTCACTGCCAGTCTCGGCGTCGTCACCATCACCTGCACCTCCGAGACGTCGCCTTCGAGGCTTATCGATTCTGCCGACACGCTGCTCTACAAAGCCAAGCTTGAGGGCCGAAACCGGGTGGAGGCCGGATTCATAGCAGGCAGGCTGGCGGCGCGCGGGGGAAAAAATCCTTTTCAACTGGAGTGGAAGGACATCTACTGCTCCGGCAATACCCTGATCGACAGCCAGCATCAGAATTTTTTCCATACTTCCAATCAATTTCTGAATGCCTTGCAATCGTCGCTTCCCAACGCCGAAATCCTCCGGATAGTAGAGCAGCTGCTGGAAGACATTGTCCGGCATTTTAGAGATGAGGAGGCCATCCTGAAATCCGTCGATTTCCCCGGTTTGAAAGAGCACGCCGAGAAACACGCCGTCTTGCATAAAAAAGGATCGGAAATGGCACTGGCCCTGCGTTCAGGATCACAGCCTCCGGGCGAAATCTTCACGTTTCTGGTCTATGACGTGGTCTTCCAGCATATGTATCTGGCGGATCGGGAGTATTTCCCCTTTCTTGGAAAGGATCCGGCACACCTCCAATAAGCGCTGCAGACGGGCGGAGGGCAGCCTGACTCTTTGCGCGGAGGGCAGCCGAAACGGCGCTTCCTTTCGACCGGCTTTGACAGAAATCGCTTCAGCCGATGCACGCTGCGCCTTCACCGGACATCCCGCGGCACCCTTCCAGGGAGTTTTTTCAGGGCTGATTGTCAGATTTGTCTTCCCCATCATACAGCCCGTCTCTGGTCTTTTTGCCAGGACGTTTTGATGCCGTCACGAACTCCAGGAAATTGTCTATTTCCTGCTTTTCTGTTTTTGACGAAAGGTTTTCAAGCATTATCTCGATTAAGCCCTGGTGTTCCGCAATCTGGCCTTTCATCTTCTCGATCTTCCCTGAACAGTCTTTTTTCTTTTTCTTTTTTTTCGTTAACGCGTCTTGCATAACAGTATCCTTTATACGTTGTTCTTCCACGATGCCGAGCAGATCGCTCGAGAGGGCATCAATGGCCGTGATACAGCTGAATCAGATAAATAACGATCTCGACGGCAATCAGGACGATGATAATCCATTCAAGCCGGGCGGAACGCCGGGCATGCGAGAGACTTGTAAAAACATCCGTCATATCCAGCAAGGTTTCGGACTTATGTTTTATCTCCTGATAGCGCTCGTTCAATTCGAACAGTCTCGCCATGGTCAGGTACAAACCATCCGCCTCGGGGTTGTTCCAGGTTATGTCCGGTTTATCCAGGACCATGATATGCGCGATGGAGGTGAATTTAAAACTTAAGATCGACGAAGCCAGTCTGGCCATGTCCCGGTCCGGCAGTTCCAAACGGCCCTTCCCCAGATTGGCGATCAGGCCTTCCACCTCGTCGAAGACCACATCGACCCTCTCCTCAATCCGCTCAAGCGCCACCGACTTGGCGATCACGAAACAGATTATATCGAGAAAGGCCAGGTCATATCCTGTCATGACTGCACAGTCGTTGGCAATGACCGGTTCACCTTCCGGATTGATTTCCAGCCGGTATTCCTCCTGAAAAGGCAACTGAGGCTGCACTTTCAAAAGGTCGGCACACTGAGGAATGCTGTCTATAAACCGGGCTATCAGATCGGTTGAGCAGTTAAAAAAAACGATGCCGCCAAAATAATACAGGTACACCTGCTGGCTGTCCTCCGCCACCGCCGGGGAAAAGGTGAGGGGATTAAGCTTCATGGGCTCTTCCCACCTGTATTTGCGCTGGATGCCGAGCCGCGTCGCAAGGCGGTTCAGATCGAGTTCGCCGATAAGCGCATAGGCTTTGAACCGGAACTCCTGTACGGGACTCTGCATAGCGGAACCTGGGGCAGCTGGCCAGACGAATCATGGCCGCGTAAAAGTTATTATGAATTCAGTCAATAAAGGCAGCGTAGAGCGCCCTTACCGCCTTCTCGTACTCTTTGGAGGAGATGCCGAAGATTATATTCATCTCAGAGGCGCCCTGGTTGATAATCCGGACATTGACGCCGGCATCCTTCAAGGCTGAAAATATCTTCGACGCGATCCCGACAGTGCGGACCATACCCTCTCCGACGACAGCAATCAGCGCCAGGTTCTTTTCGATGTACACATTGTCCGGTTCCAGCTGCCGCCGGATCTCGTCGATAACGACATCCTCCAATCCGTGCAGCTGACTGTCTTCGAGAATGACGCTGATTGTGTCGATACTGGACGGACACTGTTCAAAACTGAGGCCCTGGTCGCGCAGAATCCCAAGGAGCCGGTGCGCAAAGCCGATCTCCCGGTTCATCAAGGATTTCTCAAGGCAGATCATCGAAAAATCCTTCCTGCCCGCTATTCCAGCGATTTCCGTTCCGGCTATGGCCTTATCGCTCAATTTGGGCACGATAAGGGTGCCCGGACTTTCAGGGCAGTTGGTATTTTTGATCCGGATAGGAATTTCGGCCTCACGAACCGGAAGAATCGCCTCGTCGTGAAATACCGATGCCCCCATGTACGACATCTCCCGGATTTCCTGGAAGGATATCTCCTCAATTGTCTTCGGGTTCTCGACAATCCTCGGGTCAGCCATCAGAATTCCGGATGTATCCGTCCAGTTTTCATAGAGCACGGCGCAAGCGGCCCTGGCGGCAATAGCGCCGGAAATATCCGACCCGCCGCGGGAAAAGGTCTTCACCCGCCCGTGCCGGTCACTGCCGTAAAAGCCCGCCATCACATACAGGGCCTCCTGGTCCGAGAGCCGCGCCCCCAACCGGCTGTAGCTTTCCTCATTGATGGTCCCGTTGGCCCGGATAAGAATATACTTGGCGGGATCAATAAACTCGGCATCCAGATATTCGGCAATCAGACGGGCCGAAAAATACTCCCCCCTCGATGCAGTGTAATCACGGCTGCATCCGGCCATCAATTCCTCGCGGAACCGGTCAATCTCCTGCAAAATACGGGAGCTGAGCTGCAGCGAGACGGCAATCTCTTCAAAACGGCTCCGGATCACGCCGAAAGGACCCGCAATATCGGTGTCCATCACGGCCATATCATGACAAAGATAAAGCAGGTCGGTGAGTTTTGCCTCAGCCGCATGCCGTTTTCCCGGCGCAGAAACCACCACCACCCTTCGTCGCGGATCAGCGGCAAGAATCGCCCCGGCCTTTTTGATCTGCCCGCCATCGGCCACGCTGGAACCACCGAATTTTACTGCTATCCTCTCCATGTCTCTTTGCTCTTCCCTCTCAGGTATTTTGTTTTTGTCTCCGGGCCTGCCGCCAGCAGAGAGCGCTTATGCCGACGCCAAGCGTTGCCAGCCAGACGCAGCGGTTTTGGTACCGATTATGAGGTCCTGAAAGGGCGCCGCAGATAAAGGCATTCCCCACAAGAGCGCACAGGATAAACGCTGCCAGCCCCGCAAGATCATACCGCCTGGAATGCAGTCCCCATCCGATTGCAAGCAACAGGCCCAGGACTGACAGACCTGCAACGGGAACATGCACCAGGTTCAAGGCATCGAGGAAGGATGGCGTAATGCCGTCCTGCTGCTGCCTGGCGGCATTGAAGGCTTCTGCCGCACCCGGCAGGGCATCGGTGAAAACACCTCTCGTGACCGCCTGGAATTCAAGCAGACCATCGCCGGTTGCCACCATTCCCATCTGTTGAACAGTGCCTCGCAGGGCGCCCCAGGCAACAGATCCGGTGTAGGATGTGAGGCACCCTTCCACCAGAAAATTCAGTTCCGCATCGGCGCGGCCGGTCCATTCGCCTATATCCTGAAACGGTGATCGCGCCCCCCAGAGAAACTCATCTGCGGTCTTGGGCATACGGCCCTGCATCCCGCACAGCTTGATGCCTTGTTCCGGGCAATTATCCCGGAGCCAGCGCTGGGCGATACCGTCCTGAACCATTTTCCCGGCAAGAAATTCAGGCCCGCCGGGGGTGTAACCCGCCTTGCCGGTCAATGCCAGATGCACCAGCGGCATAAGGATGAGGCTGGCCGCCACAACCGTTACGGACGACCAGCTGCAAATCTTCAAGGTCCATCCTTGCCTTCGCCCGAAAAATTTTGCTGCCACGATGATTCCGGCAAGCCCGACCGCAAGCGCCATACAGGACATATGCGACAGCAGGGCCAGCAAGGCCAGCAGGGCCAATCCCGCTCTTTCCATCCCGCCAAGTCTTTCCCATCGAACACTTAGGAGCCAGAGAGCAAGCACCACAAGGGGTACGAGGATATCGGGCATCAATTGACTGGTATACCAGGAAATACTGGTCGACAAGCCCAATCCAGCGCAGAAGAGTGCAGTGGCGGCGGGACCTGACGGCAGATCATGGCAGCGGAGCATCAGGTAAATCAGCCATACGGCAAGAAGCGATTGCACGAGCACCGGCCCCCAGAGAAACCGCCAGTCGCACGATGCAGCCCAAAGAAACAGCCCGTAGAAAACTGAACGCCCCGGAATAAGCCTCCTCTCCAGCACACTGTTCACGTACCCGCCGGTATCGAAAAAGACGAGGGGAAACCCGTTCCACAGGGCCGGAGCAAGAAACGCGCCCAGACCGGACATCAGCCAGAGCAGCCGGACGGGATTTTTTGTCAGCGTGAAAAATGAGGCGCGTGACGTGGACGATAGGGCTGCACTCATTTCCATTCCCTGCTGTGAAAGTCATTAGAGAGGTCGAAATAAGCCTGAGGATGGATCGTCAGCAGGCTCCGCCGTTCACAGTCTATAGCACAGGAATATTTGGTTTAGATTAAGATTGGATTTGATTGACACGAAAAGGCAAGGTCTTGCCATCCTCGGCCAGACTGCAGAGATGGTACCCGCCGGTACCGTCCAGGACCATCTTGTCCCGAACAGAGCTTCCGGCTGTCCTCTTTTTCTTGTGGGGAATCAAACGATAACAAGACTCTACGGCACGCCCGTTTCCGGATCTACGACGATGCCGGGCGGCTTCCCTGGGGAGAGCCATAGTTTCTTCGTGCTTTCTTAACAGCGGAAGGGGTCTGGCCTTTATACCGCTTTTCTGTTTCCTTCACTATCTTCCAGACCAGTTCTTCCGGGCTCAGACCGCTCGTAAACGTCTCGAGGCCCGCCTCTTTGCGGGAGAGCGTTATGACCAGCGTCATCCAGGCAATCTGGGGCCACATCAGCATCTGTTCAATCCTGGCCACACCTTCCTGGTCTGCCGGGAATTTCCCGCTGTCCCATGCCCACTGAAAAAATTGCGTCAGATAGAGAGCCCCAGGATCCGGCCTGTGTTTGAACTCGATCATTTTCTGTTTGACAATCCTGCTTAAGGGCAGACGGTTCAAACGCCTGAGAGTTTCATCCATCATACACCTCTGTCAAGAAAGAAATACTGTTTGCATAAATTTATTTTAATAATGATATAAGATTTTTCTTTTTCTGTCAACGGCAGGAGCCTGAGATTCATCGCGGGCCGGCGTCTCCCGGATTTGCACAGCAGCGATTGCAGGATATAATGTCAATGCAGACACTTTTTGTTACGATAGAGAGCAGTCGGTCTCCTTGCTTTTGTTGCGGGATGTTTTCCTGAAAACCAGGAAAGTTCCTCATTTCAGTATGGTAAGGATGCTGATTCTGGAAGACTTTCATAGAAGCTATGCCGCAGTGTAAAAGAAACCCGAGCCGTCTGAGCGTATCATGGAATTGATAGATACCCATTGCCACCTCGATATCAGTATGTTCTCCAATGACTTTGCACATCTGCTGTCCAGGGCGAGGGAAAAGGAAATCACAGGGATTGTCCTGCCGGGGGTGGACCAGGAAGGGTGGAGCAGCATGCTGCGCCTGGCCAGAGAGGAAGAAGGGCTTTTTGCGGCCCCCGGCCTGCATCCCCTGTATCTGGCCCGGCATCGCCCGGAACATCTGGAAGAGCTAGTGCAGCTGACAGGCAGGGAAAGGCTGTTTGCCTTAGGAGAGATCGGCCTTGATTATTATATTGACGGCTGCGACCGCGCGGCCCAGCAGGAACTCTTCGAGCAGCAGCTGCAGATTGCCGAAAAAGCCCATCTGCCGGTCCTGCTGCATGTCCGCAAGGCCCATGACAGAGTCCTTGCAACCCTGCGGGCCAGGCGTTTTTCCCGCGGCGGCATCGTTCACGCCTTCAGCGGCAGCCTCCAGCAGGCAGGCGAGTATATCAAGCTGGGTTTCGGTGTCAGCCTGTGCGGAACCCTCACCTATGACCGGGCCAGGAGAATCAGGGCCATTGCCGCCGCCTTGCCGCAGCAGGCGATAGTCCTGGAGACCGATTCGCCGGATATCCCGCTTGCAGGCCGCCGGGGACATAATAACCTGCCGGAATATCTGCCCGAAATTCTGGAGGTGCTGGCCTCCTTACGCAATGAACTCCCAGCGGAAACAGCCCGCTACACCACCGCCAACGCCAGACGTCTGCTCGGACTGCCGTGACGTCTGCATACCTTAACGGCAGGCTTCGGCCTGGCGCAGGTAATAGTCGTAATTGCCTTCGTAGATCCGCATCTCTCCATGGTCGATCTCAAAGACCCGGTTGACCAGACTGCGGAGAAAGTGCCGGTCGTGACTGACCACAATCACCGTCCCGTCAAATTTTTTAAGGGCGTCCAGAAGCACCTCGCGGGATTGAATATCGAGATGATTGGTCGGTTCGTCGAGAATCAGCAGATTAAGGGGCCGGGCCAGGAGTTTTGCCAGCACAACCCGGCTTTTTTCACCGCCGGACAGATTGGCGATACGCTTATGGATGTCGTCGCCGGAAAAGAGAAACGCGGCGCAGAGGTTGCGGACCACACCGATGTTCTCCAGGGGCATAACCTCCTGAACAGCCTCGAAGACCGTATCCTCCGGACGCAGGATGTCCATGGCGTGCTGGCTGAAATACCCGATACCGAGGTTGGCGCCGTACCCTATTTCCCCCATGGCAGGCTCGGTTTTGCCGGTAACAAGCTTGAGCAGCGTCGATTTTCCGGCGCCGTTCACCCCGACGACCGCTATCTTCTCCTGCCGTCTGACTGTGCCGGTAAGGCCATGAAAAACGCTTTTCGTTGCGCCTTCCGGGGTCTGCCAGACATGGCCGAGATCCCGCAGGTGCAGGACGTCGTCCCCGCTTCTGGGAGGGACGGGGAAATCAAAGCGGATAACCCGCTGTTCGGGCGGCAGTTCGATGCGCTCGATCTTTTCCAGCTTCTTGATCCGGGACTGAACCTGCGCGGCGTGGGAGGCCCTTGCGGCAAACCGGGCGATAAACTCCTCTTCCTTGGCCAGCATTTCCTGCTGCCGTCTAAAGCTTGCGGCCAGCTGTTCCCTGCGAATCTCTCTTTCCTGCAGATAGAAGTCGTAATTGCCGGCATAGGTGGTAATGGTCCTGTTGGCCACCTCGATAATCCGGCTGACGGTGCGGTTCATGAACTCCCGGTCATGGCAGGTCATGAGCAAGGCCCCTTTGTAGTCGTTGGCGAGCCATTCTTCAAGCCAGACAATGGATTCCACGTCAAGGTGGTTGGTCGGCTCGTCAAGGAGCAGGACATCCGGATTAATCGTCAGGATCTTTGCCAGCGCCACACGCATCTTCCAGCCGCCGCTGAAGGATTCGACAGGCCGGTTGAAGTCGGCAGGCGAAATACCGAGACCGGTGAGTACGGCCTTGGCCCTGGCGTCGAGGTCATAGCCGCCGCGATGTTCGAAGATCTCAACGATGTTCCCATAGGACTCGAGCAGGACAGCCAGTTCCTCGTCGGGCATGGATTCGCTCATTCGCGCCTCCATCTCCCGCATCGCGGCCCCCATTTCGACGATCTCGCCCGCCGCCGACATCACCTCGGCAAGCACGGATCTTCCGGACATCTCTCCGACATCCTGTGAAAAATAGCCGATGACTGTTTTTTTCGCGCAGCTGATTTCGCCGCGATCCGCCTCCTCTTCACCGGTAATAAGACGGAAGATCGTGGTCTTGCCCGCGCCGTTCGGCCCGACCAGACCGGTGCGGGAATCGGGAAGGATCTGGAGGCTGGCTTCGGCAAAGAGAATCCGGCTGCCGTGCTGTTTGCAGATATTGTTCAGATGAATCATAGCTCAGGAATAAAAAATCGCGAAGATACCATATCTTGGGAATCCGGACAAGAAAAATCCCGGCAGTGCAACAGGAAACAGTGACAAACCGTCCTCTCGCTCTCTTCCTCCCAATAGGCTTGCCCGTAGCACTGTTTCCGGGATATACTGCACACGCGTGAGCCTGAGAAATTTTGCACTCACGAAAGGATATCGAACTGTACACTCACTTGAAGAGGACGGCGTTCATGGCTGGACAACACCCTTCTGCATCCGCTACAACACGGCTGGCATCTCTCGATGTCTTTCGGGGCCTCACCATTGCCGCCATGCTGATTATCAGCAACCCGGGGGACTTTTCGCAGAATTATCCGCTGCTGGTTCATGCGGAATGGGCAGGCATCACACCGGCTGATCTTGTCTTTCCCTTTTTTTTGTTTATCGTAGGCGTGGCCCTTTCGGCAGAACTGCGGCCCTCGGTTGCGCAGGCCGCGGATGGGCGCAGGCTGCACGCCTCATCCCGGTATTTGCGGCTGGCGCGCCGTGCAGGAATTCTTCTCGTGCTTGGGCTGCTGCTCAACGCCCTCCCCCAATTCAATCCCGCGACATGGCGCATTCCGGGTGTCCTTCAGCGGATTGCGCTCTGTTATCTGACGGCATCCATGATCTCCCTTCACGTGCCGCTCCGCTGGCAGTGGAGCATCGGGGCGGTGATTCTCCTGGGCTATGCCGCGCTCCTCCGTTTCGCCAGTGTTCCCGGACTGCCCCCCGGCCATCTTGATGCCTTGGCCAATCTGCCACGGTGGGTTGATCTTGCCGTATTTTCTCCGGCTCACCTTTTCAATGAATGCCCCACGGATCCCGAAGGATTGTTGAGCACGCCGTCCGCTGTCGTTTCCGTTCTGCTCGGATGCTGGGCCGGGCACTGCCTGATAAACCGGCCAGTGTCCTGCCGTTGGGGCATGCGGGTGATTGCTTCCGGATTTGTCTGCAGTGTGCTCGGCTGGGCCGGGAGTTTGACGATCCCGATGGTCAAGATCATCTGGACGCCCACCTACGTCCTGTTTGCCGGCGGATGGGCGATGATGTTCTTTGGTCTGTGTTATCTGCTCACCGATGTCAGACAAACGGCGGGATGGATGTGGGTTGCCCAGGTATTCGGACGGAATGCCATACTTTCCTATGTGTTATCCGAGGTGGCAAGCGATACGCTTTCGGTTATGGACATGCACGGAACACCGTTTTCCTTGTTTGTGACCAGCCGCATAATCACTCTGAGCGGCAGGCTCGTTTCACCCCGATTGGGATCTCTGCTCTATGCCTGTCTGTTGACCTTGACGATATGGTCTGTGTGCTGGATTCTGTACCGGCGCCGCTGGTTTATCCGTGTGTAAATGCAACGGCGCCCTCCCCACGTCCTGAAAAAATCGTGGGAGCGGTTTCAGCGCAGGTGTTTTCAACCTTTCTGTTTCAGGAGCGGAACATACTTGCGATCAACCCCCTTAATATGGTTGATCAGCCAGTCGCTTAAAAAATTCATCAGATCCAGGCTCACGGTAGCATTCCCGGATTTGAACTGCCGCTGGAAGTCAAGGACCTCATTCACAAGCTTTTCATGGATACGCTTGTGCTCGTCCAGTTTGTCGTAACCGGCCTGTTCCATCAGTTTTTCTTCCGCATGAAAATGCTCCACGGTATATCCGGCCAATTCCTCCAGAATCGAGCCGAGAACGCTCTTACCCGCACGGCTGCGCATGGCGTGATGCAGTTTATTGATCAGATCGACCAGACGATGATGCTGCCGGTCTATGGTTTCAATGCCAAACTGGATGCTGCTGTCCCATGTAATCATATCCGATACGGCAACAGAAAGGGCTGCCGCCGAACTGGAATGATCCACCTTGAATTCACCGATCATGCCTTTCAAGTCCGAGGCCAGGCGGGTTAAATCCTGGGCGCTGGTGTTCACTTTGACACTGCTTGCAGCAATGTCCCCGGCAATTTTATTGACCTCATCAACCTCTGAGGCTATGTCGCTTGAAAAAATGCTGCTCTGGGCGACATTCGTGTTGACTTCTTCAATACCGATAGTTGCCTGCCGTAAATTTTCAACAATCTCGGTCATCGAAGTTGTCTGGTCCTCAACGGCAGCGGTAATGGTAGAGACGATTTCATCCACCTCACCGATCACATCGGCTATCCGTCCGATATCCGTTACGGTTTCGCCAATATGATTCTGAACTCCCTCAATTTCCTTTTTGATGTTCTTGGTGGCATCGGCGGTTTGCCGGGCCAGTTCCTTGATTTCATTTGCAACCACGGCAAATCCCTTGCCGGCGTCTCCTGCCCGCGCTGCCTCGATGGTGGCATTAAGCGCCAGCAGATTTGTCTGATCCGATATGTCCGTGATAACCTGTGTGACCTTACTGATTTCAGCAGCGGCCTTGCCCAGGCTGTCCATCTTTGACGATGTCTTCCGGGCTTCCGCAACAGCCTTGTTTGTAACGGTCCGGGCCTTGTCGGAGTTGTTGCCGATATTGGTCACTGTCTGGCTCATGGCGTCCACGGTCGAGGCGACAATCCTGACATTGGTCGAAGCCTGCTCGGTGGCTGCGGCGACCGAATTCATATTCTGGCTCATCTCATTGGCAGCCTTTGCAACTGCCGCGGATTTGTCGCTCATATCGTGGACACCGTCATCCATCTGTTTGGATATGATCAGCAATTGGTTGGCGGAAGCGCTCACGGTCTCAAAATATTCCGATATGTTTCTGATGATATCGTGCAGCTTGGCAATAAAGGAATCGAACCATTTCGCCATCTGCCCGATTTCGTCATTGCTTTTGAGGGCCAGCCGTTTCGTCAAATCCCCCTCTCCCTCGGCGATTTCTTTGATCATGTCGCTCGTCCGGGCAATTTCACGGGTGATTTTCCGGCTGATAAAGGTTGCGAAGACAATGGTCAACACCAGTAATGACGTGATAACCAGAATCAGGGTATATCTGTCATGGGAAATGGCCGCGTTTATCGCAGTATCCTGTTTCTGGAGGGACTGATTGACATCGTCTATGTAAATTCCTGTGCCTATGATCCAGTCCCAGGGTTTAAAAACCTTGACATAGGAAAGCTTTTCCACCGGCTCCTGCTGACCGGGCTTTGGCCATAAATAGCTTACTGTTCCTTCACCTTTTTCCCGGCAGACCGTTGCAAATTCGACAAATAAACGCTTCCCCTTGGGATCTTTAAAATCAGACAGGTCTTTGCCGTCAAGCTCCGGTTTGATGGGGTGCATGATCATCACCGGCCTGGAATCGTTGATCCAGAGGTAATCGTCCGCATTGTACCGCATGGCCTTTATGGCCTTCAGGGCCAATTGCTTGCGATCCGCTTCAGATAAATCAGTCAGGGTATAGGCGTTTTCCGCAACCCTATACGCTACCTCAACCAGGTTCCTGATTTTATCTGTTTTTTCCTTCATCATCGTCGACTGGACGGTGTCGATTTCGCTCTGGCCCTGATCTTTCAACGTACGCATGGACCACAACAAGGTGACAGAACCCAGCAGGATGAGCCCGAAAACCGAGGATAAAAGGATTCTTTTAAAAAGACTCATTGATGTCTCCCTTCCGACAGGTATCAGCTGTTCATTTTTACAATATTCTCTGTATGATACACTTTACACGCAGCTATACATCGCAGTATAGCAGGGTAAAACCGGCATAGCAAGAAACCCTGGTGAAAATGTTGCACCATGCGGCATGTTCCAGGCCGATGCGCGTTTCAGCCGGAACGCCCTCCTGCTATGGCCTAAAGTCCTGAGTTTCGTCAATACGCACGCGGATGGGATTTCTGATCCCCAAGTGTTCAAGAAAGTTATTCAGACTTTGAATGACCGCCCAACTGATCTCCTGCCCGCGCGGAATAAGTATCGCGCCATTTCGGGCAAGAATATCCTCATCGGCTATCATCCCCGGAACGATCTCCTCAAAGTTCAGCGTGACGATCCTGACCCTCTCCGTCGAGTCCTGACTCGCTGCCAGGTATTGCAAAACATCGGGATTATAGACACCCTGACGCAGTTCCATGCTTCGGACAGCGTCACGATGATCGCCCCCTTGGATCAGCAGAAAATCATGATCTATCGCAGCTTTCAGAATCTGGGCTCCTATCTTTTCTTCCGCACTCAGGAGCATCCCTGGCTCTGCATCAAATGCATTCCAGGGAAGCATCTGGTTCTGTATCATGACGGCGACATGTTCCAGGCGCGGGATTTTCCCAATCAGTCTGGCGCCTATGTGCGGATGGTTCCCGTACATCTTTTCCTCTTTTTCCGTCAGCGCAGAGCCTGCCTGGATCTTTCTCAGGACATCATCCGGAATGGAGATACAACCTATTTGAGACATCAAAGCAGCAATTTCATACTGCCAGAGCTTATCAAGCAAAAGCTTTTGCGCCACGCCGAGAACCGTCTTTTTAATCCGGTAACCGCAACTGAAGGCATCGGAATGAGCAAGACTCAACAATTCGCAGAGGACTGTGACGCTTCCCTTGAGCGTCTGGTTCAGCAACTCTTTTTCAGCCGTAATCAGTCTGTACTGATTGATTGCCGCGTTCAACGAGGCCGTCAAGATATGCGGAGTACTGGGTTTTGTCAGAAATCTGAAGATTTCCCCTTTATTGACGGCTTCAATCGCCGTTTCCTGGTCGGAATTTCCTGTCAGCATAACCCGGACCATATCCGGATACAGGCTCTTGACCCGGGCAAGCAATTGAATCCCGTCCATTCCCGGCATCCGCATATCCGAAATGATAACCGCCCCCGGTCCCTCCTCCTCAAGGATTCTTAAGGCCTCCGCAGCACCGGCGGCAGTCCGGATGGAAAACTGTTTTTTCAACTGGCGCTCGAAGGCGTCCAAGACGTTCGATTCATCATCTACAAAGAGAATATCATACTTTCGCATTCTTTTTCTGTTGCTCCCTCTCTGTAAAACAGAGATTCCAAGACGTCCTGATGTTACCGTTCACTCCGATTTTATTGCAGAGACCTTCCATCGCACCGTACCGGCAGCAGGCTGCTCTCCCACATTTCGATACCACGCGCCATGGGCAGAGATCTATCCCGCCAAGGGTAAACGAATGATAAAGGTGGTTCCTGTCCCTTCCTCTGTCTCAAAGGTAAGCGTCCCTCCATGTTTTTGCGTTACCACATCGTGGGAAATCGCCAATCCCTGCCCAGTCCCCCGCCCGACTTCCTTGGTCGTAAAAAACGGATCGAAAATTCGCTCCCGGATTCCAACGGGAATGCCGGCCCCTGTATCCCGGATTCGGATTTCGACAAAAGAATCCACAACCTTGGTGGAAATATGGATTTCTCCCTTTTCTCCGACAGGATTTCGTCCGATCTTTTCACCTATGGCCTGAGCGGCATTGGTCAGCAAATTCAGAATAACCTGCCCCATCTCATCGACAAGACAAGGGGCGGCTGGGAGATCAACGGCCAGGTCTGTCGTGACATCGGAGACATATTTCCATTCATTACGGGCCACAAGAATTGTCGTTTCGATGATGGAGTTAACGACCACATTCTCCTTTTCCCGGGAAGAAGGATGGGAAAATTCCTTCATGGCCTTCACGATCGAAGTAACCCGGCTGATGCCGTCCTTTGATTGATTGATCGCTGTAGGCACTTCCTCCACGAGATAGTCCAAGTCCGCCTCCTCAAGAGCGGATTGTAATTTTTCCGCAATCTCCGGGGGAGCAGCGTCCCGTATTTCCTGGATTGATCGATGGATTGCAGCCATCCCCCGGCTTGCCTCCTCAAGAAATTCCATATTCGTGCTGATGAACTGCATCGGCGTATTGATTTCATGCGCAATCCCGGCTGCAAGCTGGCCTACTGATTCAAGCTTTTGAGCATGCAATAACTGAGACTGCAGATGCTCCTTCTCTTTCTCTGCCATTTCGATCTCTGTAAGATCTCGGACTATCTCAACAAATCGTCCTTTTCCAATAGGAGGGGTTACATACTTCAGCAGAATTTCAACCGGGATATGCCTGCCGTCCTTGCTTGTATGCACGGTTGTGAAGACCATCGATTCCTTCACTCCCATCCAGATCGGGGAAATAATCGCCTTGAAAGAGTCCAGGGAAAACTCGCATTTGATCGCAAGCGGCGTGAGCCGCAGGAGTTCATCGCGCGAATATCCGGTCTGCTCCAACGCACCCCTGTTGACATATTGATAGACAAGTGTTTCCGGATCGAACATAAAAACACAGTCAATCACCTGGTCCAGCGTCTGATTGAAGCTGTTGGCGGTAGCCTCTTCCAGTTCTTCCAGTTCATGAGCCATCTTGTTCAATGCCGCGCCCATCTTCCCTATTTCATCAGGCCCTTCCGGAAGTTTTTCGGTCGACTGCCTTTGGGATATTTTTCCGGCAAACCGCATGACCTCTGAAATCGGTCCGGTTATCCTCCTGATCATGACAGCCCCCAGGATGACGGCAAAAAGAACGCAGACAGCAGTTATCATAATACTGAAAAGCAATGTCTTTTTTGACGCGTCACTGAATGTCTTTCCGATCACGTTCCTGGATTCGCCGACAGCTCCGGTCATGCGTTTCAGAGCCTCCTCATTGTTTTGATCCACCATCCGGCCGACTTTATCCTGGGCGCCACCCGCTACCGCCTCCGCTTCATGAATCTGCTCTTCTATAATCCTGTTTGTCGCCTCGCCTTCTTGCTTGAGCTGTAAAGGCAAGGCTGTCTGGATCTGGTCCATGCTCTTATTGACTTCTTCGGCAGACTTTTTTATTTCATTCTGGATGTTCAATTCGTCAGAAAGCAGTTTTCCAACCACCTCATCCATTCTCTGCTTCTGCATTATCATATTGTTATTTCGTTCTTCATTAATGGCAACATCCACCTTGTCGGCCACAATTTTCATCTCTTCTGAAATAACTTTTGCCTGGAGGCCAAATTCCCGGCCGATATTCTCCCGAAGGATTTTTTTCCTCTTTTCCGACGAATTTTTGAGATCGTCAAAACGCTGCACGAGATACTCCATGAGCTGAGGACCTTGCAAGGTATCCGACTTGACTATGGCTTCAGCCAGCAAGCCATCTATATCGTGCTGATAATCCTCCTGCATATTGTTGAGAAATTCATCCAGCTGTGCATTATTGCGCGCAAAAATCTCCTGACTTTCATCGCTTGCCTCCTTCAGTGTATCCAGGTTGAAGAGTGCCATATTGGAAAGGACAGAAAGCGATTCGTTGTCGAAGTCTATCATCTGATAGGTTAACGCGGTCGAGTCGTTAAAGAGGTTTTCCAGACCTCTGCGTACTGTTTGATTCTGGGAGGACAGCGTATCCTGGACCCTTCCGCCGACCTTCCCTATTTCATCCTGAACCGTACCGTAAAATTCTTTTTGCCGGTTAAGGGCCAGGGAAACGATGCTGTTTATCGCCGTCAGACCGCTTGCTTCGCTGATCCCTTCGTTCGTAACCTTTTTCAAGGAATTCATTTCATGTTCACTCAGTTCCTGCAGTCTTGCAATTTTCCCTGAAATTTCAGAGGAAATCATCTGCCTGCTGTCAACTGTCAGTTTATAGTTCACAACAATTATCAGAGAACTGACTAAACCGATCAGGCACGCCATCAGCAGAACCATCTTCTGTTTGATCGTCAGAGGAGATATGTTCATTGGTTTGAGGCCCCTCCAATTATTCCGTTGAAGGTATCAACAGAAACAAGGGAATCAATATCAACCTGTTTATCCAGTATTGCAGCTTTCAAGGCCTGATCCTGATATCCTTTGATTGATTTCTTGTCGGGCAGTATAAATGAAAAGTTCAGCCCTCCCCGGCGATTCCTCAAAGAGGCACTCACCAGAGCCTGCGGAAAACGGAAATATTGCTCCTGAATAATAGCGGTCTGTCTGCCCGAGAGGGTTGTTATATCATTTTCAATAAACGTACACGCCCTGGCCACACTGCGTATCCACTCCTCCAAGGCTTTTCTTTGTTTTTCCTGGAAAATGTCTGATCGGACCGTCAGCACAGTCGTCAACTCACCGGAAAGCAGTTTCTGCCGGGGGTCCACCTGCAGGGCAATGTGATCGTTTTCGGCCATGGTCCCATAGGGCTCGGGAAAATAAATGGCATTTATTTTTCCTTGCCTGAAGTATCGAATAACAGTACTGAAGGGGACTTTTATGGTTTTGTAGTCAAGACCGTATCGCAGTTTTTCTGCGGAAAGAACCTGAATAAGCACCAGATTTTCGATGGATCTGAGACCGGGAACCCCGATAATTTTGCCTCGAAGATCAGACATGTCTGCAGTTCCGATACCTTCAAGAACAGAACCGCCGGAATGACATTGGCCAAGTATCTTGATCGCCAAACCGTCATTTGCTATATTGAGCGTGACCGGCAAGGGAAGGTCCGCAACATCGACCGCTCCTACCCGCAGAGCAGCCTCAAGCGAATTAAATGAGCGGTATTTAACGATCTTTACTGATACATTCGAGTAATTCAGCCTGTCATTGTCATAGGAAACCACGAGGGGCAATTGGGAAAGCAAGGGGATATACCCGACCGTTATCGTCGGCACCTGTTCTTCAGCGCGGGCCGCTCCACGAAAAAAAACCGCGAGGGATAACAATGCAAGGAAGATACTTCCGCAATACGCTCTCATACTGGCTCCTTCGACCTGGATCTCCCGTGCATCCTGGTATTTAAAGCAAAACATACGTTCCCCGCCAGGCGGCTCTTATCCCGGCGAGACAGCGGGCTGTCCCGGAAAATCATGGCATCGGTTCAAGATGAACGGGATTCTCCTCCCTCGTTGGGGCAAGATCTTCCCCTTTATAGACTTCAATTATTTTGAAAAGATCTGACTTATCGGCTACTTCTGATTGATTTTTTCCTATAGCCACGAAGGTCGGACGGATAGCCTGGTGATCCCAGGCCCGCCAGTATTCATCATCCAGAAGAAGTTTGAAATGGTGGCCTTCAAGCGCTTTGATAACCTGATAGTGATCAAAAGATTTCGCCCGTTCAACCGCATCCGCGTACTGGAGAATATCGACCCAGGCGGTAGCTGCTCCACTTCCAGGCACTTGTCCGTACTCTTTTTTAAATACCCCGACAAAATCTTTTGAGCCTTGATAGACATCGGCCAGACCATGATACCAGGCCATGGAAGTTATCACTCCCTGCATGATCCCGGGTCCGAGCGGTTCGGCCATCCGGATATCCATCAGGGGGACCACAATGGCCATCTTTTTATTGAGTTCGAGCTTTGTTGCCTGTTGCAGGCAGTTGATCATATCCTTTCCGAAATGGATCAGCACAAGGACATCCGGTCCAGCCATCTTTGCCTTCAGAAGCGGGGAAATATAGCTTTCTTCCCCCAGTTTGGTCGGGATCTCCAGAATAGTTGTCCCTCCATTATGCGCGATGATCTCTTTTAATGACGTCAAGACGGAATGTCCCCATGAGTAATCCGCATAGATGAAGGCATACCGTGCATGGTTTCCGTAGCGGCTCACCAAGGTCCGGGCAAGGGCCTTCGCACTCTGGTGGGCATCATTATACCAGCGGAAGGTATGGCGGTGGGCGTTTTTTCCGGTCGTTTCATTCGCATGGGTCTGTCCGGCCATGAAAATCACGCCGGCCTTCTGGCATTCCTCGCTTTGGACAATGGCTTCTGCAGAACTTGAACCTCCGGTGATGAGAACGGCCCCTTCAGCAATGAGTTCTCTTGTGTTTTTTCTGGTTTCTTCAGCGTCTGTTTTCGTGTCCTTTACTGAGTACACAATTTTCTTTCCCAGAATTCCGCCCTTTTCGTTGATCTGCCTGATTGCCAGCATATAGGCCCGCAATTCATCCTCGCCCTGGCTGGAATAGGTGCCCGTCAACGGGAGATTGATTCCGAACAGGACTGTTTCAACAGGCTGGGCGAAAGTGCACCCGAACACGATAAAAAGGATCTCGGCAAGAATGATCAGAATGTTCCTGTTTTTCATTGTACCCATCCCTCGGTATGATTCCTGAACAGATTTGCATGCCGGCAGGCAAAACCCGGAAGCAGGACACGGACGTGCTGTATTATAGTGTTTTCCCTATAGCCCGAGCAAGGGCTGAATTATTTTTATTTTTATGGAAAATTCACATTTTAACAAATATATTAGAGGAACTTGGAATAAAACGATCCCTTGCGCCTGTTTTTCTATGATCCTCCGGATTTTCTCATCGGAGACTCTTTTATCAGAAGGATACAGTGCAGATTTGATGTATCGTTCAAGATCACGGCATGCGAAAAATTTTCCCCTGGCCTCTCCATGCTATCGGAAGAAATGACAATTTTCGGGGGCGGCCATTGCGGGGAATGATCTGCACCTCAAAGAAACCGGCTCGTTATGGATTACAGAGAGAAGAGGCGAATTTCATCTGGCATCGAGCAGTTAGACTGCCTGCTCGGCGGTCTCTACATCGGCGACAATGTCCTGTGGTATGAAGATGCAGGGAGTTTTGCCTCAACATTCTGCGCACAGTTCATCCGCCAGTCGCTCGTCCTGAAAAAACCGGTGGTCTATGTCAGCTTTGACAGATCCCCGAAAAATGTGGTCACCTTTCTCGGTCCGCTGGCCGAAAGTAAAGACTTCACGATCCTTGACTGTTTTACCAACGGCAAAGGGGACCGGTCGGAAATTTTTAATACGTTTTACGAAAAAAACGGGGCTCAATGGCCATACCAGGTGATCAAAGTCAATGATCCCGCGAATCCCGAGCAGGTTGGGGAAGCCATGTACGGTCTGCATGGCAATTTGACAGGCGATATTCGCTTCATCATTGACAGCCTGACAGGCATGCAGGATCTGTGGAACGGAGAGGATCAGGTGATCAAATTTTACTCCCGGACCTGCCCGCGACTGTACGAGCTTGATACCATCGCCTACTGGGTTATTGAAAAAAGCGCTCATTCCGGAAGGTTAAAGGCAAATATCAACAAGATTGCACAAGTTGTCTTTGATCTGTCGGTGAAAAACGGCAAATCTATTCTCAAAATTTTCAAGGCGGAAAAACGGACGTCCCCATCTATCAACGAAGCCCAGGTTTTTACCTGCGAACAGGGGGAGCTCATTTTTGACACACCGAAAAGCCTGCCCGGTCGATTTGATCTTGGCAGCCGGATAAAGGCGATTCGTAAAAAACTGGGGCTTTCGCAAAAAGGATTGGCTGAAAAGACAGGCGTCACGCCCAGCAATATCTCTCAGATCGAAAAAAACCTGATCTATCCCTCCATCCCCGCCCTGTTTCGACTCGCGGAAGGCCTTGCTGTTGATGTGACTTCTTTTTTTGGCGGATTGACTGCAGATCCCGCAGTCTGTGTTTTTCGCGGGGGAGAAGGGGTCGGGGTAGTTCCCGAAAAATTATTCAAGGGAATTGTTGCAGGACGGCGGCTGCTGCCGCCGGACATCGGCGAGGCGAGTGTTGACCCGTATCTTTTGGAAATTAAACCCGGCGGAAAGTTGTCTGGCCATTTTTTCAACCATAAAGGCGAGGAGGCTGGCTATCTCCTGAAAGGCGCGCTGGGGCTGTGGGTCAATGGGCAGCGTCAGGATGCCGACGCAGGCGACTTCATTTATGTACGCAAGGATATGCCGGAGCAATGGGAAAACATCGGAGAAGGTGTTGCTGAGCTGTTGTGGATTAAACTCGGATAGCCATGGCGACCCCGGGCGGGGAATTCCTGCCCGGGGAAATTTTTCTTGCAGCTTCAGGAGGCAAGGATTTTCTTTGCGCTTTCATCCCTGGCATCGGTAATATACGTGATACCGGTTTCTCGTGCTGTTTCCCGGTTGCCGGCAAACAGATCGCTGCGCGTGACCGTGCTCAGCTGGAACTTGCGCGCTCCGGCCATGAGCTGCTGCAGTCCGCAGGTCAGCTTATCGGCCAAAGCCCACATGGCAATCGCCCCGTAGGGGATTTTTTTCATTTCGTCCCTTCCCACCTTTTTCTCGACATCATAGTAGGATGCGAAAATCTCCTCTGGAGAATTTCCCCTTGCGCTGATGCTTGACGGCAGCTTGTCCCAGTTGCCATTGAGCCGCTCCCGGCGATCCGGATGGAGAGCGCCCTCGATATTGGCCCCGAGAAATCCGGGAATCATGATCCCCCGTCCCATACAGATCAGCTTCGTGTACGGGGCGCCTAAGGCAATTCCTTTGAAGATGCTGTCTTCCAGCGCAAACCCGCCTGCAAAGGAGAGATCGACTACGCGTTTACCTTGAGCGGCCAGGATGGAGGCATACTCATACGCCTTGGAATGCAGATTGATCGAAGGCACTCCCCAGCTTTGCATCATATTCCACGGACTCATGCCGGTTCCGCCGCCTGACCCGTCAATTGTCAGCAGGTCCAGACCGGCCTCGGAGGCAAACTTGATCGCCATTGCCAATTCTTCCATGCCATAGGATCCAGTTTTGAGCGAGATGCGCTTGAATCCAATTTTTCGGAGATAATCGACCGATTTCATAAAGTCCTCACGGACCAGGTCGACAGTGCTGAAATCGGTCCCGCCAAGGCGGCTATGGCGAGCAAAAGTCTTAACCGCTCCCTTTTCAAACGCCTGCTGAACTTCTGGCAGCATCGGATCGGGGTCAACGATATAGCCCCGATTTTTCAAGAACTGCGCATATTCCAGGCTAGAGACCTGAATTTCGCCGCCGATATCCTTGGCGCCCTGGCCCCATTTGAGTTCGACAATGCAGCGTTCTCCATACTTTTCAACAACATATTCTGCAACACCGTTTCTGGTATCCTCAACGTTGAGTTGAACGATGATGGCGTTGTATGTATCAAAATACCGGAGGTAGGTATCGATGCGCCTATCCAATTCGGGCGCCTTGGTGATTCTTCCATCTTTAATTTTCGAGGCCTTGTCGACACCGACAACGTTTTCTCCCACGACAATCGGAATACCTATCAAGGCCCCGCCTATAGCAAAAGAATCCCAGTATTTCGCTGCAATAAAGGTCGAGCCGAGCGCTCCGGTCATCAGCGGAATCCGGCATTTGGTTTTCACTGTATTGCCGAATTCGGTCGTCAGGTCCACGTTTGGAAAAATACAGTTGTCCGGGTTGTTTGAGAGTCCCTGCGCCATGCCATGCGCACCGTAGGCGTAACCTTGAATACGCAGCGAGTTATACGACACGCCGACATGAGTGGTATTGTTAGCACCGGCGGTGACTGTTCCAAAATCCCGAGGATACAGGAGCTTCCGGCCAGATAGACTGGATTTCCAGGTTTCACATTGTCCCTTGCAATCTGCACGGCATAGAGTACAGAGACCGGATTCGGCTGGATTTCCTCTGTTGGTGGTGCCTAAAACGTCGTTGCTTTTCATAAAACGCATAGTGTCCCTCATTATGGTGTATAATTTTCACCTGACGTACAATTCAGGCGCATGGATGCAACAAAAAAAGGCGCCTATCCCCGGGGAGAGGGGGACAGACGCCTTTGTCTTGTCGTTGAACGCTACAAGAGAATGAACACACGCCATTGTGCGTCCACTTCAATCGGTACTAAATTATTCTACCTTAATATAAATGTCAACGCATTAGTTTAGATGTATTATTTTTCCTGACAAAGGTGCCCGCGACCGGGTTTAATAGAGTTCATTGGAGAGCAAAATTGCTTCAGACACCTCGATCATGGATTTGCGTGAGTCCATGCTCCGTTTTCTGATCCACCTGTAGGCCTCATCACCGCTTAACGTCTGGCGCTCCATTATTATTTCTTTGGCCCGCTCAATGGTTTTCCGCGTCTTAAGCTCTTCCTCGATAATCTTGGTCTGAACAATCAGTTCAGTGTTTCTGATGGCCACAGCCGCCTGATTGGCTACTGTGGTCAACAGATTAATGTCGGTATTTGAAAAATTATGAGGAGCGGATGTAAAGCAGTTAAGAACTCCGGAAATTTTACCTTTTTTTCCCAAGAGCGGAACACCGGCCATAGACACAAGACCGAGTTTCTCAGCCATCTCTTTTTCCTTAAAGATTTCACAGTCCAGAACATTTGCTATGATCAATGGCTTTTGCGTTGTCGCCACATAACCGACCACACCCTCATTCATGTTCAAGGAACGGTCAATCACATATTCAGGTTCAATCGCCTGGGTGGCTTTAAGCCGGATTTTCGGCGGACTGCATTCTTCATCGACAAGCCACAGAGAGCAGATATCAACTCCGGTAACTTTGGCCACAACCATGACAATCAGCTTAAAAACGTCCTCTAAAAACAGATCCGAGGTAACGGCTCGGCTGATTTCCATCAATGCTTTGATGTAATGGTCATAATTTTGCGGTTGATTTTCGTTCATCCGGACAGGCTTACAAGGTAATCTCTCTGTTGAGATACTGAAGGCCTTTGCGTGTGATCAAGGAAAGCTGGAGATCCATATTGCTCTCAATTACGCCCATATTGTTCATAACTTTGAGGAGCCGTTGTGTTTCCAAAAGACTGAGTTTGAGCTGATTGGCAATATCACTTGAGTTGACCAATTGCGGTTGCGGGTTGTTGAGATTTTGCGAGAGAATATGCAAAACCTGGTATTTCATCGTGCCTACAGACATGGTGAACCCTCTTTTTCGAATGCTGCACGTTCTCAGGAATATCCGCAAATAAAAAAATATCCCTATTATTCAGCCATTTGTCAAAAGACGCTTGGACGTGATTACAGCACGTCCAAGCGACAAGCATCAGAGCATACTTGTATACGTTACCGGGTCTCCCATTGAGAAGCAAGAACAAATACATTTTTAATTAATTTTTTACACATTAATTAATTCTCAATGTATTTATTGCCCGCAAATCGGCGGACGATAATCCCAGTTGCCCGGGTGGGTCTCCAGGAAACTTCTCTTCAGGACGTCCTCTTCGCAGCTGTTTGCAATTTTTTGCGCTGAAGGACCGCACTCCTATTTCCCGCATCGAGGATCATTGGGATTCTTCTGACAGTAGTCACGCGACTGATCCTGCTGACGCGATTGGGGTCTTTGCTGTTGCTGTTGCTGCTGCTGTTGTTGCTGCTGAAACTGCTGCCGCTCCTGCTGCTGCTGTTGTTGCTGCTGCTGAAATTGCTGCCGCTCTTGCTGCTGTTGCTGCTGTTGTTGCTGAATCCGCTGCCGCTCCTGCTGCTGTTGCTGCTGTTGCTGTTGTTGCTGCTGTTGCTGTTGTTGCTGCTGTTGCTGCTGAATCCGCTGCCGTTCCTCCTGCTGTTGCTGCTGCTGCTGAATCCGCTGCCGTTCCTCCTGCTGTTGTTGCTGTTGCTGAATCCGCTGCCGCTCCTGCTGTTGCTGTTGCTGTTGCTGTTGCTGCTGGAATCGTTGCAGATCCTGCGAGGAAGCGCCGCCTGATTCTTCATTACGGGCAGGAAGAGGCGGCGGCTGAGACGGTCTCTGCTGCAGTTGAGGGACTGGAGACTCACTCCGCTGCTGCAGCGAATTGCTCTCAGGTTTATTGCCGGATGGCTGGAAAGTATCACTCCGAGGCAACGGAGGCGCGGAAGCTCCAGAACCGCCTGAAACAGGACGTTCATCAGGAGTCTTAGCGGGAAAGCGTTGCCGGTTTGAATCGGGTTTCATCTGAGCCTGCGGGGAGATGACTCGAGGTGCCGGTAAGGCATGTCCCGCAGGACCAGCACTATTCCCTCCCTCGAAAGAGGATATCGCCCGGGGCGGACGTGTCGCAATGACAGCCCGCTGCAGGATTGCATCAGGAGGTCTGACGCCACGTTTTGCGGATGGCAATACAACCGCGCCGGAATTGGAAACGGCAGGACCGGCCTGAATCGGCCGAAGGTCCCGCTGGATCCCGTTGATATGTTCTGAGCGTACCGCGCCCTGCCCGAATCGATTTTGATTGACTACAACCAAGGCGTTGCTAACCTCCAGGTTCTGATATCTTCCGGTTCGTTCAAGATCCCTGTAACGGGGACCACCCCAACTGCCCCACCAGGGACGGCGGTTCCGCTCAGGCCCCCACCAGGGAAAAACCGGTTCGCCCCAACCGAGAGGGACCCATGCGACTACTGCTCCGCCGATGCCGCCACCGTTGGCTCCATTACCCAAAAAAGCAACGAGAGCGGGCGCATATTCAGGTCTTGCCACCGGCGGACCAGGGGCCCAGGCCCACTGTCCACCCAGGGAGACCCACCGGCCATAGTGATACGGAGCCCAGCCCCATGGCTGAATATCGACCCAGGTCCAGCCGTACACAGGATCCTGTATCCATGACCCGGTACTGTACGGGGTCCAGCCGGACGGCACACCGGCGGGAATCCAGATATTTCCATAAGTAGGATCCTGCCGCCATTCTCCGGCAGTATCCAGATCGCTCACACCATACATATCAGAAGAAACATACCGCGCACTGTCAGCGTTTCCGGCGCTGTCAGAACGCGAAAGCCCCCAATGATCCCATTGATCGAAATTGGGAGCCCGGAAAGAGTCGATCTGCGGAATGGACGTTCCTGTGAGAGCCACGCCGTATCCGGACGACACCTCGAATGTCTCTCCATTGGCCGGAGTGACAGCGGCCTGACCGGAACGGCGCACAATAAAGGTGGAATGTTCCCCGTCTACATCCAGCCTGTAGTACCCGGGCTGGTTGACCGTGAAAACAGCGTTAGGCGCATCAACCTCAATTGTCCGTTCAGAATCGCCTGAGCGGATATCCAGAGAAACAGTGCCTGAGGTCACCTTGAACTGAATAAAATTCGTCTCCTGGTTCTCCAGACCGATTTGGGTGTTTGCCCCCGCACGAAAGAAATCAAAAGCGCCAATCTGCAATTCCAGATTCCCTCCATCCCCTGCATACAGCTGATCGCCCGGGGTAAGCGGGGTATTGATCTGCGCCTCTCCCCAATCGGGAGAACCAGGTCTCCAAAACGATACCTGGCCATCCACTTCGCTCAGGCGTGGCGGCGTAAAGGCAAAATATGCATCATTCTCCCCGTCGAAGGCATACGCAACCGATCCATGGGTCCATACACCGAGGACCAACGCCACACCAATAAAATAGAGAAATCGCATCATTGTATACTCCTTTGCTCATGCTTCCTTTTTCTGATTCGCAGTCCGCCAAAATATACTGCAGGAATCACAAGAAGCGGAAATAGAACGGTTCTGATATCAGTCCGGACCGGAAAAAATCCGGCGAAAGTCATCGGGCAGTTTTCTCCCTTTGATGATTTTAATACTGTATCGGCAAAATTCCACCTCAATTTATCGTTGGGTTCATTAAGGACACATTTTTTCTTTCATCCCGCCGAGTCCCCCTGATTGCTTGAACGGAACGGAGTGCATATGTACACTGCTGTACAATAATAGAGATATTTTAATGAGATGCACTTCTGAGCCAAGGCACCAGATACAACAGGTTTATTTGACGGAACCGCCTCAGCAGCTTTTTCAATCACAACTATGAGGGATTTTCAGGATGGCCGGGATAGAAAATGAGGAGAGACAATGAATATGCTACACAATCAGGTCAGGCAAGGCGCCGGAAGATCCTTGAGGCAAAGACATCCTCCGCAGGCCTGCCGCAAGCTCAACTGGAGGGCGATGAGGTGGCGCCTCATCTCTTGGCTACAGAGTGTTTGCCGAACTTTCAGGATTCTCCAGGCTCAACATACCCGCCCCTTCCTCATAGGCAAAGTGCTCGGCATAACGCCCCCATTCTATAGCCACCTGCAGGACTCTTTCGGCCTCATCCTCGCTGAAAAAGTCCTCAAGTTCACGTAGAAATCGCTCTTCCGGGGCACGATTTCCGGGTCGCTCGTCAATAATGCGCCGAATGTGAGCCGCAAGGGCTATATGACGGATGGTGTGCTCAGCGAAGATCACCTTTCGCCGGAGAATGTCGGCGTCCACATAGCTTTTTCCCGAAGGAGTAAGCTCAACATCGCCTCCCTCCGTGTGGGCAAAAAACAGAATCTCCAAGGCCTCAAGGAGCGGAAAGAGTTGATCCGCACTAAAGCCCATCTGTTCGGCAAGCTCAGGAAGGTCGGCCCTGCCGTTGTACGGCTCAGCCGCCAGGGCCTCCATGAGGCCGGCTAATTGGTTGACATGAGCTGTCGGAAGCCTGTAAGACATCGGCACGACGTCGGATCTCCCCGTAGCACCGCGAGGACGCTTGGTCATGATCTCGTACACTTCATCAACGAGTTTCCTGAATGCAGGCGCCTCCCGGTCGCGCGGGTGCTCCAGGGGTATATGAATCTCCGCAATGAAGACGCCGGGATTGGTCCCTAAAACGATTATCCGGTCCGCAAGGAGAACGGCTTCCTCGATATTATGGGACACCACCAGGATCCCCTTGGTGGGAATGCGGTGCTCCAGCCAGAGTTCGATCAGATCGGTTCGTAGCGTCTCGGCGGTCAACACATCCAGGGCCGAAAAGGCTTCGTCCATCAGGAGCAGGGTCGGCTCCACTACCAGGGCGCGGGCAAAACCGACGCGCTGGCGCATGCCGCCGGAAAGCTCCTTGGGATAGGCCGACTCGAAGCCGTCAAGACCGATGAGGTCAATGGCGGCCAGCGCCCGTCTCCGCCGTTCAGCCCGGGGGACCTTCAAGGCCTCCAGTCCCAGCTCAACGTTTTCAAGGACCGTGAGCCAGGGAAACAGGGCAAAGGTCTGGAAGACCATGGCCAGCCCCTTGACGGGTCCATTCACCGGCTTGCCGCCATAGAAGACCTCCCCGCTGTCAGGCCGGACAAGGCCGGAGATGATGCGGAGCATGGTAGATTTGCCGGAGCCGGACCGTCCCAGCAGCGCAACGATCTCTCCCTCATCGATGGTGAGACTGATCCCGTTTAAAACAAGGTGATCTTCTCCTCCAGCTTTTTTGAACAATTTCCTGATATTAGACAGCCGAAGCAGGTTTATTTTCCCCTCACGTGTTTCCAAGAATTACTCCTTTAATCAAGACGATAGCGGGTCTGGCTGATGGTATAGACCTTTCGCCAAAAGAAACGGTTGATGCATACGACGTACAGACTCATAACGGCTATGCCCAGTACAATATGGGGATAATCGCCCTTCTCCGTCCACTGGGCTATGTAGGATCCGAGACCGGTGGCAGTGAGCGTGGTATCGCCCCAGCTCACCACCTCGGCGACAATGCTGGCATTCCAGGTCCCTCCCGATGCCGTGACCAGACCGGTCAGCAAGGAGGGGAGAATTCCGGGAAGCAGGAGGCGTTTCCACAAGCGCCAGCCGGTCACCCCCATATTCAGCGCAGCCTCGCGAAGATCGGTGGGAATGGCAGCCGCGCCTGCGATGACGTTAAAGAGGATATACCATTGGGTCCCGAGAATCATGAGCGGCGCGGTCCAGATTTCAGGGGACAAACGATAGCGGACCATCAGGAAGACCGCTATAGGAAAGAGCAGATTGGCAGGGAAAGCGGCTAGAAACTGAGCCAGAGGCTGCACCTTGGTCGCCCAGCGCGGATTCAGGCCGATGATAACGCCCAGCGGCACCCAGATCAGGCTGGCCAGCAGCAGCAGGATGAGGACACGCACCAGGGTGATAAGCCCCAGCAGGAAGACCTTCCCGATTTCCGACGGGTTGACCCCGCTGTTGACAAAGGTGACCAGTGTCCAGCAGCAATAGGCCAAGCCCCCGATCAGAAGACCGTACCAGACAATTTGCCGAACCCGCACCTGCAACGGGGAAAGATCCTTGAAGGTGGTCTGGCGTCGCGGCAGCGCCGGGAGAGATTCCATCACCATAGCCCGGATCTGTCCGATACTGCCGACAAAGTTTCTGAGAAAACGGGCCCGTAAAAACATATTCAGGAGCCATGACTCTGCGGAGTCCTGGCTCTCGGTCATCTCGAACTTGAATTTTTCCGCCCAGGCCACCAAAGGCCTGAAAAGCAGCTGGTCGTAGAGGAGGATTACCAGAAGCATTGTCAGAAGCGCCCAGCCGATGGCATGGAGGTTCTTGTCCCGAATGGCGAGGGCCACATAAGAACCGATACCAGGCAGGGTTACAGCGGTCTTCCCGACGGTGATGGCCTCCGAGGCAACCACAAAGAACCATCCCCCCGACACCGACATCATCATGTTCCAGATCAACCCGGGGGTGGCAAAGGGGGTCTCCAGCTTCCAGAACCGCTGCCACGAGGACAGACCGAAGAGAACTGAGGCTTCCTGCAATTCCTTGGGGACTGTCCGAAGCGACTGATAAAAACTGAAGGCCATGTTCCAGGCCTGGGAGGTGAATATGGCAAAGATGGAAGCGCATTCCACCCCGAAGAGACTTCCGGGAAACATCGCAATAAAGCCGGTTACCGTTATGGAAAGAAAGCCTAAAATAGGCACCGACTGCAAGATGTCCAGAATCGGCACCAACAACTCCTCCGCCCGCCGGCTTTTGGCCGCCAATGTCGCGTAGGTGAATGTAAAGATCAGGGAGAATATCAGAGCCGCGACCATCCTGAGCACGGTCCGCAACGCATAGAGAGGCAGGCAGGAGGGATCTAAAGAGAGAGGGATTTCCTGCCCCTGAGTGTAGGGGACGGCCATCTGGCGGCTCCCCCATGCCAGCAGCGTGATCAGTCCCATAACCAGCAGGAAAGCAATAATATCCCAGAGATTGGGAAGATGTATAGATTTATTCAGATCTGACAACTTCATAGAGGGTGTGCCTGTAAAGGAAAGTATTGATAAAAAAAACAGAGAGAACCTTTACAATGGTCTGTAAATTCAGACAGATCATTTCCTCTCGCAGTCTTTCGGAGTACTCAATGGAGGTTGAAAACCGTTTCGAGCACTCCGCCGCCGTTCGACAGATCCAGATGACACGCTCACTACCCGTCCGGGCGGCCCTCAACCCGACCAAGGCCGTTATCCTTTTACAGGAACGCTCCTCCGGCACAGGCCAGCCATGCGGAAGGCGCCGCGTTCCTGTTTTGTTAAGGCTGGCCAATCCGGTCCAGCCATGCCGACTAGAAAACCTTGGTCAGAAGCCAGTACAAAGAGCCAGAAAGGGCGATAGCTGCAGGCATGGTCAACAGCCAGGCCATAGCCAGATTTCTGATCGTAGACCACTGCAGTCCCGATTTGTTGGCCGCCATCGCCCCCGCCACACCGGAGGACAGCACATGCGTGGTTGAAACCGGCATGCCGAAAATATCCGCAGCAGCGATAGTCGTCATAGCAACCAGCTCTGCAGAAGCGCCCTGTGCATAGGTAAGATGGCTCTTTCCGATCTTCTCCCCGACGGTCACGACGATCCGTTTCCAGCCGACCATGGTCCCCATACCAAGGGCAAGGGCAACCGCCAATTTAACCCAGAAGGGGATGAACTTGGTGGCATTATCCATCTCTTTTTTGAACTGTTTCAGATTATTTTTTGCCTCAGGGCTCAGTGAGGGGGTATCGGCCTTACTCAGAAGCCGGACAGCCTCTGAGGTCAGGTACATTTCGTTTCTGATATTGGTAACGGCTACGCCCGGAACTCTTGACAGTGAGCCGCTCAATTGTACCTGATTGCCGATGTCCCGGATGATAGTGCCAAGCGCCGGGATTACTTCGGGGGTGAACTGCCCGGTCCTGATAAATTCGGCCAGAATATCCTTGGGTTTTTCGGTCTGGCTGTCTACTCTGCTAAGATTCAGAGACTGCTCGGTTTTCTGAGCAACAGCCACGAAGTCGGCAGTATGGCTGGCGGGCATGGCATGATTGAGAGCAAAGGCCATCGGGACCGTACCGACCAAAATCAGCATGATGAGCCCCATCCCCTTCTGACCGTCATTGGAACCATGGGCAAAAGAGACCCCGGTGCAGGTCAGAACCAGCAGACCGCGGATCCACAACGGCGGCGGTTGATTGGCTTTGGGTTCCTCATAGAGTGCCCGGTTCTTCACAAAGGTGCGCAGCAGATAGAGCAGCAGTGCGGCGCAAAAGAAGCCGAGCAGCGGTGAGAGCAGCAGCGAATATCCGACCTTGGTCGCTTGCCCCCAATCCACTCCGCTGGTTCCGTTGTGTCCCTTCATCAGTGAATTGGCGACACCTACACCGATTATTGAACCGATCAGGGTGTGCGAAGAGGAAGCAGGCAACCCCAGCCACCATGTTCCGAAATTCCAGATGATTGCAGCAATCAGAAGGGCAAAAACCATCGCGAATCCCGCCCCTGTACCAACCTGAAGGATCAGCTCCACCGGCAGAAGAGAGATGATACCGAAGGCCACCGCCCCGCTGGAATACAGAACCCCAAGCAGGTTGAAAAGGCCTGACCACATCACCGCAAGAGTAGGCGGCAGAGAATGCGTGTAAATAACCGTCGCAACAGCATTCGCCGTGTCGTGAAAACCGTTGACGAACTCGAAACAGAGCGCTATGAAAAGCGCAAGCCCAAGCAGGATGTAAGGAAGTACCGTCAGGCTTGCCCCGCCTGAGTTACTGATTTCCGTAAAAAGGCTGTAGCCACAGAAAATCAGCCCCCCGATCAGAATTAAAAAGAAGGCGATTGAGGTCAGAATATGCTGCTTTTCATCCAGATTAGGACGGCTTCTTGGGGCCATGTCCTGCAGAACGGCAGAGATGCACATGGGGATGCCGCAACAGATCAAGCCTTCTGCGGCCTCCACCTCTCTTGAGATACTTCCGCAGGTCGCGCAGGTGAAAGTTTTTCCTGATTCGGTCATTATGTCAGCTCCTCTCATTCAAATATTTGATTTATACCTGGCTCCTCAAAAAAGAACACAGAGCAGGTGTGCGATATTACGTGATACCCGTTCAAGAACGGTACTGAATAGTACAGGGCGATTGTTAAGATTCTGCTAATTTTTCGTTATGATGTATCACGTTACTCAAAGGCTGCTGCTGTCGCGTGATTTCGGCAATGATGAGGAGCGATGCTGGTCTCGCTCTGGGTTCCGTAAGCCCGCATGGACGTCTTCTTCTGATTCATCCTTTATGAGAATCACCATATCTCTTTTACCTGCAGGATTCCTCTTTTCGATAAGTGGCTGCGATAGCCTCTCTTGAGGGGAATCATCCCCCCTTACGATCAGGCTATCCGCATCTCAAAAACAACGATACAAATTACATACTCCAATATATACAGTACGTTATATAAACATCCCAACCTTTTAATGTATTATACAATATACACACGATAACCATTGTATCTCTAATCATTGAACGTAAAATGTTTCTCATTGCAAATCCAAGACTTATTGTGTAAAGAATCGGGATCGAGGATGATGCCGCGGCAGGGATAAAGAGGTATGTGCGGTATCCGGCATTGCGTATTTTATGTCTGATTTCTGAAAACAGAATACGGGTGCTACACGTGAGTAGTCCAGGTTTCTTTTCACTCTGGATTTTTTTTTGGATTTATCCTTGCTATTTCCTGTTACTTAATTTAAATAGTATTTATGTGCATACGTTATAAATACCACATTGTGGTAACATAATATATGCATATTACTACATAGTCGCACACAGCCTAAGGAATCCTGGCGCCTTTATTATGTGCATACGCTAGAAATACTACGCTGTAGTATGTATTCAGGAATGCTGTGTGTCGATGCGAGCAAGGAAAGGCGAAAGGTGTTTGCACGTTGTTATTATGTGCATACGCTATAAATACTACTTTGTAGTAGTCAGAAAAAAAATGTGTGATACGTTGTGGTAAAAGGGTTCGAGGCTTTTTTGTGCGGTTTTATTATGTGCATACGCCAAAAATACTACTTTGTGGTAATGGGTCAACATCCCGGCGATACTATGTGGCACTTCAAAGCGAATAACTGGTTTTGCAATTTAGTCCAGTCTCTCGATTTCAAATACCACGATGTCGCAAAAAGATACCCTGCCCTTGATTGCGGGCCTGGTTTTTATGTATCCGTTTGCGAGAGGTCCCGGTCTATTTTTGATGGTATGCGGGCGTTACCATGGACAGACCCGCCTCCGGCACGGCACAGACCCGTTTTGGAGGCAGGTTAAAAGTTCGTGAGAGTCCTTTGGTTTTACAGACAGCTCTTCAGACAGTCTGAAGAGCGCTTTCCTATTGCCCACGCATTTTGTGGTCTTTGAAGGGGACGGTTGTGAAGACAAACAGTATCAACCCGGATTTGTACGGCGAAGTTAAAAGGCTTGGAGCCAGGGAAATGGAAGCATGCATGCAGTGCGGCAATTGCGCTTCAGCCTGTCCTTTATCCACTGGGGAAAATACCTTCCCCCGAAAAATTTACCGCTACCTGCAACTCGGCCTCCGAGATAAATTGCTCGAATCGCCGGAACCGTGGCTCTGTTATTATTGCGGTGACTGCAACACCGATTGCCCGCGCGGGGCAGAACCTGCCGAAACCATGATGGCGGCACGCCGCTGGCTGATGACCCAGTATGACTGGACCGGGCTGGCCAGGAGATTCTACACCTCCCCGAAAGCTGAGGTTGGAGCATTCCTGGCAATCGCCCTGTTCGTCATTTCCCTCTTCCTCATTTTCCACGGACCAGTCATCACCGAACGGGTGGAACTCAACACCTTCGCCCCGGTTCATTGGGTGCATATCGGCGATCAGATCATGATCGGCTTCGTCTTTGTCATGTTGTTTTCTAATGCCGTAAATATGTATTTCGGCATCATGCAGGGAACGAAGATCCCTCTGCATCTCTATCTGACCCAGGCTCCGGTCTTTATTATCAATTACTTCACGCAGAAAAAGTGGAGGAAGTGTGGAACCGGCCCTGGAAGCGCATGGTGGCGGCATCTCTTGCTGTTCTCCGGTTGGGTAGCCATGGAGGTCCTGGTCATGGTGTACCTTAGCGCTTTTCAAACGGATATCGTGCATCCGTTCTGGCATCCAACCCGCTTATTCGGCTACTACGCCACCATCGCCCTGATGGTAGGATCCACCGGAATGCTGTATAGCCGCTGGTTCAAAAAAGAGTTGAATATGCACCGGTATTCGGATTTCACCGATGTGTTCTTTCTGGTTCTGATCGTTGCCATCGCCGTTACCGGCATCATGGTCCATATTTTCAGGCTGAGCGGACTCCCTCTCATGACCTATACCATCTACGTCATTCATGTTGGGATCTGCGTGGGCATGCTCTGTCTGATGCTGCCCTTTGGAAAGCTGTCCCATCTGATGTACAGGCCGCTGGCAATCTTTCTCACTACCTTGAAAGCAAAGGCCTTAAAGGATTCAAAAGCAGATCCCGCCATTATCAAAAAAGAGGCAGGCGATACCTTCCAAAGCTGCATGCAGTGCGGAACCTGTACAGGAGTCTGTCCCTGCGGTGAGATTTCCTCCTACAGCCCTCGCATGATAATTCGAAATATCGGACTCAACCGGACATCGGATGTCTCTGTTGACGTGGCCTCGTGGAGTTGCGCGACCTGCAACAGTTGCGTCGAACACTGCCCGCGAGGGATCGGCATTCTGGATCTGATTAAATCCGTGCGCCGGCAGGTCGTTGGCGCCGGGCTTTTGCCGAGGCACTTCAATGATCCTGTCAAGAGCTTGAAAAAGAACGGCAACCCGTGGGGAGGAAAACGGGAAGATCGCCAGAACTGGGCCAAAGGCACCAGCCTTCCCCTGTATACAAAAGAGCATGACTACTGCCTGTTTACCTGCTGTACGACAGCCTATGACACCAGCGCCGGCAAGGGCAGCATGAAGGCAGGGCTTGCCCTCCTGCGTTTGCTCGAGAAGGCGGGAGTCTCTTATGGCTCCTTGGGATCCCGGGAAAACTGTTGCGGCGATATGGTTGATAAAATTGGTGCGGCCGATGTCGCAGCAGATCTCACCGGCGCAAATACCCGGATGTTTCAGGAAGCGGGTGTTTCCAGAATTCTTACCATGTCTCCTCACTGTTTGAATTCATTCAGAAATAATTACGAGGGCTTGAAAAATATCACCAATGAACATTATACGGAACTTTTAGACAGGCTTATTCAGGATGGTCTTCTTAAGCCCGTCAATCGCCTTGCGCTGAAAGTGACCTATCACGACCCCTGCTATCTCGGCAGACATAGTGGCATTTATGATGCTCCGCGCCGCATTCTCACCTCTATACCGGGTCTTGCCCTTGAAGAGATGCAGAATATCAGAGAGCGGAGTTTCTGTTGTGGAGGAGGAGGGGGGGGCGCATGGACGAATGGCGCGACCAAAGAGACTCTCGGAGAAATACGCGTCAAAGAGGCCATGCGAACGGGTGCGGAAGTGATAGCCACAGCCTGCCCCTACTGTATTCGCATGCTCAATGATGCTGTTGGTAAACTTGGCGTAGAAAATACAATAAAAGTCCAGGATATAACGGAACTGCTTCTGCACGCGGTAGAAAAGTCGGATATATCGGGCAAAACTGGAAATAACAATATGAGCTTTTCTCAGGAGGACCGTCATGTCTGAGCGAATCGGATTTTTCATCTGCCACTGCGGGATCAACATTGCTTCTCGGGTCAGGGTGAAGGAGGTAGCGGATTATGCTGCTACCTTCCCGGGAGTGGTAGTATCAAAAGATTACCTGTTCATGTGTTCTGATCCCGGGCAGGACCTTATCGAGAAAGATATTAAAAACCTTGATTTAACTCGTGTTCTTGTGGCTTCATGTTCACCACGCATGCATGAGAAGACATTCCGGGCGGCCTGCCAGAGGGCGGGATTGAACCCCTATCGGGCATTTCATATGGTCAGTGTCCGGGAGCATGGATCCTGGGTGACCGAGAGTGAAGACGAGGCAACCGCCAAATCAATCATCATTGTCAGAGCCGGGCTGATGCGGGTAACCAACCAGAATGCGTTGACTCCGAGCCAGTTTTCCGTCAATCCCAACACCTTGGTAGTCGGTGGCGGCATTGCGGGCATGCAGGCTGCTCTCGATATCGCAAGCTCCGGGAACAGGGCTTATCTGGTCGAGAAGCAGCCCACCGTGGGCGGGCATATGCTCCAGTACGACAAGACCTTCCCGACTCTGGACTGCGCGGCCTGCATCGGTACGCCCAAAATGGTTGCCGTGGGACAGGATAAGAATGTTACCCTGATGACCAACACCGAGGTAGAAAGCGTCAATGGCTTCATCGGCAACTTCAAGGTCAATATCAATCAGCATGCCCGCTATGTAAAATCCAACTGCACCGGTTGCGGCGACTGCTCCAAGGTCTGTCCGGTGGAGGCGCCCAATGAGTGGGATGTCGGGACCAAGATGCGCAAGGCCATCTATATCTCTTTTCCCCAGGCGGTACCGGTGCGTTATGCCATCGATAAAAAAGATCGTGGCCCCTGCGTGCAGACCTGCCCGGCAGGTATCAATATTCAAGGCTTTGTCGCTTTGATAAAAACAGGGAACTATCAGGAAGCCCTGCGGCTGATCATGGAGAAAATGCCTCTGCCTGGCACACTGGGCCGTATCTGTCCTGCTCCCTGTGAGTCGAAATGCCGCAGGCAGGATGTGGACTCACCGCTTGCCATCTGTCAACTCAAACGTTTTGCAGCAG
>Ga0214216_1000009_pt1 | contig 100436 bp, 86 predicted proteins | sample TroBogypolimnion_12_FD_153054 | JGI IMG/M metagenome (GOLD analysis project Ga0214216, IMG submission 153054) | Freshwater microbial communities from Trout Bog Lake, WI - 27JUN2007 hypolimnion | ecosystem: Environmental > Aquatic > Freshwater > Lake > Hypolimnion/Profundal zone | place: Trout... | reverse complement strand
ATACTTTTGCCTCTTCCGACAATGCGTGAACCAGCAGAGCACGAACACCCACCTGTTGAGAAACATTATAGACTCGAAGCACCGCGTCTCGCAGTAAACCACTGCCAAGGCCCGATCCCTGCCGTTTCCGATCAACAGCCAGGCGACCCAATACCATTACTGGAATAGGTTCCGGCATTTCACGTTTGATTTTTCCGGGGGCTTGCCGGCGGAGTATACTTCCTGTGGCCAAAGCATAATAGCCGACCACCTCTTTTCCGGAACAAACAACAAACATCCGGGATGCGCCTGATGCCTCATTCTTTAAGGCCTGCCGCTGAATCCAATGATCAAGGGAGGAAATCCCGCAATCAAAGTTGTCAGCACTATGCACCGTATCAATTGGTGCCGGTGCCGTCAGCTTTCCCACGGTGCTTTCTTGGCTAAAAGCTTATGAAGCGCGGGATTGTCACTGACAGGGGCTTTCATTGCTGATTCGAAGGCATCGTAGTCTTCATCATTGAGATGGAATAACCGCCTATCTAATAAAACATTCTCTGCTTCTTGGCAGGCAGCTTCAAGCATGAAGTCAGAGCGGGTTTTGTTTCGCACTGCCGCAGCCTTGTCAATCAGATCCCTCTGCGCACGCAAGGCACGAATATTAATCGAAGCCTCACGAGTTTCCATATGTTGCATAATGACACCTCATTTGTATTTACAATCAATATACAGCTGCGTGTATCTATTGTCAATACATGGCAGTTTGATGACAGTCAGGATGTTAAAAAATGACACCAAATTGTTGCAGTTTGGTCGTTTAGGTATCTAAAAGATCCCTTTTTTCTTCAAACCAAAAAAAAGGACATGTCAAATGGATCGTCAGCTTACTGCAGATCCCGAGTTATTTTTCTCACTGTTTCAAGAAGTGGAGGGATTTTACGTTTGCATGTGTAAAAAACAGTTTCCGCATGCAGATCCGCATAATGGTGGGTGATGATATCACGTATACCCATGGCTTTTTTCCAATCGACTTCAGGATATTGGGAAAGAAAAAACTTCCAGGCAGAGTTCCCGATCATGCACGCTATCCAACCGTCCCAACGACAGCAGTGCCTGGTCAAACTTGCTCCGCAGCTCCGGTGTCCAGTCGATAGGTGGACGCGGCGGCAATGGCGAGGGTAAAAAGGCCTGCGCCTTCTCGCCCACAGTCGTTATGGTCACGTACTTTCCCTGAAGCTCTCGTTTCATCCCGACTGCCTCGAACCTAAAATAAGATCCATCTTTATTTTATCTTTGTGCAAGATCGTAAAATAAAGAACCAAAGAAGAAAAAAGCAATTGGATTTCTCAAGGTAAGTGTTCGCTTAATTCTTCGACCACATCCACTGGCAGTGTTTTGAGAGTAAAGTTTGTCATGTTCTCTCTGCGTAGAGTTCATTACATATATGCAGTCAGAAGAACGAGCGAGAAGGATGCATTACCCCAACACTTCATTGATTTTTGCTGTAATCTCCTTGATTGAAAACGGCTTCTGGATGAAGTTGATGTCCTTTTCTAAAATTCCATGGCGGGCGATGACGTCAGCTGTGTAGCCCGACATGAAGAGCCACTTGAGGTTTGGGCAGAGAGGCAGTAAATTTTGGACCAATTCCTGGCCGTTCATCATGGGCATGATGACATCGGTGATCAGGAGATCAATCTTCTCCGTATGTTTTTCGGCAAGTTCAAAGGCCATGCCAGGACTGTTAGCAGCAAGCACAGTATACCCTTGATGTTGGAGCATCCTTGTAGCCATTTCCAAAATCGTCAGTTCGTCTTCTACCAATAAGATGGTTTCATGCCCCAACCCGGAAGCTGCCTTCTGGCTATCTTTTGCCGCCTGTTCGCTTCCGGCAAGATGCCGCGGTAAATAGATTTTGAATGTCGTTCCCTCGCCGGGCTCGCTGTCGATATAAATATATCCGTCGTTCTGTTTAACAATGCCATACACTGTCGCTAAACCAAGACCGGTCCCCTTGCCCATTTCTTTTGTAGTGAAGAAGGGCTCGAATATTTTTGACTGAGTTTCTTTGTCGATACCGCTCCCATCATCACTGATGGTTAAGAGAACAAAATCGCCTGGAATGCACCCCAGGAGTTCATTGCAATTTTCCCTGTCGAAGGTAACCTTTCGTGTTTCGATGATGACCTTGCCGTTGCCATTGACCGCATCCCTGGCATTGACACACAAGTTGGCCAAAATCTGGTCGACCTGTGACGGGTCTATCTTAATAGGCCACAGATTTGCTTCGGGTACCCACACAAGATGAATATTTTCCCCAATGAGACGCCGCAACATCTGGAGCATTCCTTCAATGGTCACATTCAGGTTGATGATCTTTGGCGCTACGGCCTGTTTTCGCGCGAAAGCAAGCAACTGCCGGGTCAGATCAGCGGATCGCTCGGCGGCCTTCTGGATTTCCTGTAAGTCGGCAAAGATTGGGCTGGCAGGCTCTATTACCTCCAAGGCCATCTCCGCATGGCCCAGGATAACGGACAACATGTTGTTGAAATCATGGGCGACACCTCCTGCCAGACGTCCAACCGATTCAATCTTCTTCACTTGGATCAATTGCGCCTGCAATTTTGCATGCTCCTCTTCCGCCCTTTTACGTTCTGAAACTTCCCATGCAAAATCAGCAAAAAATGATACTGAGGCAACATCGACCTCAGTATAATTTGTTGATTTGTTACCAATACCGAGAACAGCTTTGAGCTTTCCCCCTCGCATGACCGGCACGACTAAATCCCGGATAATCTCGGCATGCCCACGAGGCAATCCCTTTTTGTGTGGTAACGATGCATACTCGTTGTGGATGACAGGCTTACGCTGAAGTACACAATCCCCCCATACTCCGGCCTGGTCAAGGTGATTGTGAAATTCTTTGCCATCAGTCTTGCAGAAATATTCCTTGGTCCTCGTCGACCAGCCCTGCAGCAACAACGTTTTCTGGTCAGGGCCGACTAAATGATAAAAACCCATCTGGCTGTCGGTCAGTGCCTCGGCTTCAGTCAAGGCCGCCGCCAGCAACTCCTCAAGGGAATGGGTTTCGGCAAACAGGAGAAGCCGGTCACGGGACTTAAGGATATTGTCGGATCGTCTGCGTTCAGTGATGTCTTCGGCAAACCCGATTATCTGCTCGACTTTCCCTGCTTCATCACGGGTAAATGGTTTGTCCAGGCTCCGCATGGTGACCCAGTTTCCGTCAACATGCCTCATCCGGTACTCCAGTTCGCAGACTTGCTCGTTGAGCGCCGAGGCTAACTGATCATGATGTGCGGCCACTTTAGTGAAGTCTTCAGGGTGCAGCAATGTAACGAAGAGCCGATCGCCCCGGCTTTTTATCTCTTCCGGGGAATAGCCAAGAATTTGCAGTATCCTTGAATTAGAATATACATTCCGGCGAGTTTTAATATCATAGATATAAATAAGATTGGGAGTAGTCTCCAGAATGTTCTGGACAAGATTCCGCGACTGTTGCAGTGCCTCCTCAGACCGTTTTCGCTCGGTGATATCATGCATCGTAATATTGCAATTTGACGAGGCGATCTCACACTCGATGCCCTCGATCGCATCGAACCGCAACCAGCATTGCCGGGTGCCAGTATTTGCGATTCTCAGCTCACACTTCCTGTGCCCCCCAGCCTGAGACAGTGTCTTGCGGAATCTATAATATACATCCTGATCTTCAGATACGATGAAAGAGGTCAGAGTCTTATTGAGCAATTGACCTCGGGACACCCCCAGCATTTCCGCCGCAGTGAGGTTAGCCTTGACGATAAAGCCTGCATTGTTCACCGTCAGATACCCTGCCGGCGCATAGTCGTAGAGATCGACATATTCGGCCCGAGAGGATTCCAACTCCTCTTGAGTCCTGCGAAGTTCCTCATTCTGTATTTCGAGTTCAATCTGATGGACTTGCAGTTCATGCAGCAAAGGCTGCAATTCTTCTTGCGACAAGACGTTTAAGCCTTCCGGGGACAGCCCTTGCTTTTTTTGGAACAGGTCTTCGGCATGCCGACGCAGAGTCTGCCCCTCCTGCTCTGAACGAAGAGGAGCTGGTTGGGATACAATACCCGATCCTGGTGAAGGGCGTACGTTTACAGGCATCTTCTCTTTATTTGTCATCGCAAATCTCCTTCACTGACAAGTTCGGCTTCATCCCCTGCCTGACGTAACCATTCTTCAATTAAATTATTATTTATTAAGATCTCATGCTGTTGGAGGCTTGTAATTTCCTTTGTAATTTATAATAGTACATTTTTGAATCAGCCATTCTTAATGCTTCGTTAAGCTGTTCCTCCCGTTCGGCAACTGCAGAACCAATTGATATACTTAAAATGTATTCACTATTGCTTTCATTGATATGTTCCTGGCATTTACGCACACGTTTCATCAATTCCTTGGCGGTAGCAGCATCGGTATTGGGAAGAAGAATGGCAAATTCATCGCCTCCTATTCTTGCCACCATATCTTCGCTCCGGAATGTCTCCTTAAATGCCTGGGCGGCCTGCTTTATAAGACGATCACCTTCAATGTGTCCGAAGCTGTCATTAATCATTTTCAGACCATCAATATCAGCGATAATAATACTTACCGGATACTGCCGTCCTTTGGCTAACCTGATCATTTCCGCTTCGAAATAGCTCCTGTTAAACAGACTGGTCAGGGAGTCATGCGTGCTCATATACTGCAGATTGTTTTCATAGTGTTTTTTTTCATTAATGTCGCTGCAGGTGCCCGTCACACGTAATGCCTTATCGTCTGCATCCCGCTCTACAACCTTCCCCCGGAAAAGTATCCATTTCCATTTTTGAGCTTTTGTCATCATACGAGCTTCTATTTCAAACGCAGAGAGAAACCCGTTCTTTTCTTCATCAAAAAGTTTATCGATTGTTAAACGGTCATCGGGGTGAAACAACTCACGTATCGCGGTTGCTTTGGGCTCAATTTCACCATCAGCGTAACCGAGCATTCTGACAAAGTGCTGGCTTACATTCACCACGCCACTCGACACATCCCAATCGCAGTATCCTTCCTGACTCCCTTCGATGACCAGTTTTAAGCGCTCTTCGCTTTCAATCAATGCACTTTCAGCCTGTTTCCGTCGCTCTTCCCGAGAGAAATTATTAAGGGCAAAGCTTACGTTCGATGCCATTTCCTGCAGAAGGTCAATAATTTCCTGATCAAAAAAATTCATCGTATCGGAGTAGACATTAAGCGCACCAACAATGTCCTGCTCATTTTCAAGAGGAAACGCAGCGGAGGATCGGATACCGTTTTTCATGGCAGTGGTTCGCCATGGTTTTGTCATCGGATCATCAATAAAGTCATTGCAGATAGAAGGGGTTCCACTGCGGAAAGCAATGGCCGTTGGCGCCTGACAGAATTCACTGGCAGGGGCAGAATTGATATCAAGAGATTCAACAGAGTCTAAAGCATTGCCACTACGCGCGACAGGGTTGAAACGACCTGTCGCAGAATCAAGCGCGACAATTGTGGCAAGAGTGAACTTACCCTGTTCCACCGCAATCCGGCAGATTTCGCCTAAAAGCTCTTCGGGACTGTTACTGCGAATGATAGCCTTGTTTGTAAGGCTCAAAGCGGCATTAAGATGGTTAAAACGGACAAGCCTCTCTTCACTCACGGTCAAAGATCCAACAGGGGCGAAGTCATACAGGTCAGCTAATCGAGCCCTTGATGTTTCTAATTCATCTTGAGTCCTGCGAAGTTCCTCGTGCTGGATTTCAAGTTCAATCTGATGCACCCGCAGTTCGTAGAACAAATGCTGCAATTCCTCGTGCGACAAAGAGTCACAGCTCTCTTGTGACTTCCCCTCCTTTTTTTTGAGCAGGTCTTCGGCTTGCCGACGCAGAGTCTGCCCCGCCTGCGCTGAGCTGAGCCGGTGGGTTCCTTTGGGGGATACGTTATCAGTTCCTGAAAAAGCGGTACGGTTTTCGGGGAGAGCATCCTTATTGGTCATCGTCAGTCTCCTTATTCAAATACATGAATTTATGCTTACCCGGAGTCAAGGTCAGGAGGAGAATGGTAAAGGTAGAAAAATTGTAAAAAAAAGATGAACAATAATACCTATTGTATCTGAGTACCTATCAACAAGCAAAATATTTAATTGCGTCATGCAGGGTGCGCGTTAATGAGTGGCAAAGGAAAAAGCAATGGATAACAACCCCGCTTCTGAATCTTCCGGTCTTCCTATTCTTTTTCGTCCTTCCGGTGAGGATTGGTAATTTTTTTCAGACTTCCGAGGGAAGCAGGCTGCCTAACCCTTTTCGCCCGGAAGCTTCGGTACGCTTTGCATACAGCTCTTTTCCTTCCAGGTGTCGAGGCAAAGGATCATAGAGGTTCCTGTAATGGCTCCAACGAACCCGCCGGCGATCACATCTCCCACAAAATGATAATCCATCAGGACTAACCCTGAGGCCACGGCCATGGATATCAGAATGCAGGCCCAACGCCATCTCGGGTAGGCCGTCCAAATGACGGAAGCAACAGCCAAGGTCCGGGCGGTGTGACCCGAGGGAAAGCTGGCGTACGCCGCGCCGATGCGAAAGGGGTGGAAACCGTACGCCCCTTGCCGGATCAACGAAGGGTTGTCGTTGATCCAGGTTTCGGGCCAGTAGCGTCCGAATGCGTATGCCAGGATTATCTTGCACTGCTCCGCCAGAATTAAGCCCAGGCAGGCCGCCAACGCCACCCTCTCCCACCGGCGCAAGGGTCCCCGGACTCGCCGAACCAGGAGTGCGGCAAGCACCACCGGTACACAGGCCTGCAGGATATCGGGAGGGTAGGTTAACCACTTCAGAATAAGATGATCAGCAAACCTCTGGTCGTGAACAGAGTAGGCGACCGGGCGGTCTACAAAGAGAGCGCAGAGGAGAACCAAGACGGCGCAAAGGAGCAAAGCGGCCAGTCCATTTCGGAGGAGTTTTCGAAAGTTTGAGCCACTCTTCACCATGTTCTCCTTGTCAAGAAAGGTAACGGGCCGCTCCATGGTCTGCGGCATCGGGGTTTCCGGCAAGAGTTCCCGCCCTCCGATGGTTCACAGAGAAAGCCGGGAATTGGGTCTATCAACGACCTCCACCTCATTCCGGCAGAGCGCTTCAGTCCTGATACCGTTTGACCGTGTCCCGGGAAGTCCGGAACGGATCCAGCACCCTGGCGGGCAGATGCGCTTTCCGGTGTTCTTCAGGTTCGATAATGGCATCTATACGATATAGATATCGTTTTTGTATTATAATGATCCTTAATTCCAATGTCCATGGCTGCTCCTAAGGCCTTTTCGATATCTTTTAAATATCTTTTATATATCTAGTTGATTTCTATTTGATACAATTTAGGCTGATTGGTTTTCCGCAGGCTTCGCCTGTAAATTCTCCCTTACGAAGATTGATATTGTTTTAATATCTATTATATATATTTATGATATGTAATTGATGGCATTTCTTTCGACAGAACGACAATCGAGACAAAAACAGCCCTCCCTATTCCCATCGCATCATGCAAAACCGCCATTTTGGCATGTTCTTGCAATACCATTCCTTAGCTTTTGGTAATAATTCTTGAATTGCCCGGATCAATTCGATAGCATGTAAAAAGGGCTCAAGGGGGAGGGATAGAGCAACACGAGAGAAACGCAGAACATCAGAAGGTTAAAAAAATAAACGGCATTCTTACGGGTACCTTGAAAAGGTAGAATTTTCGTTCGAGATCAAGGCATGAAGAATTTGATATTGCCTCCGCTCCATGGTCTGCATGTTCCGGAAGACCTCGCGCTGCTTTCAGATCCTGTTCCGCTCTCTGCATTGTGGCACCTCGCGCAGGAAGGAGAAAAGTATGAATCAAAGAAAGATCTTATTTGTCGATGATGAGCCCAACATCCTTGACGGGCTCCGGCGGATGCTCCGCTCCATGCGTAAGGAATTCGAATTGTGCTTTGCCGAAAATGCCCGTGACGCCTTGGAGATGATGGACCAGCATGAATTTGACGTGGTGATTTCCGATATGCGTATGCCGGGGATGGACGGCGCAGACCTGCTCTGTGAAGTGCAGAAAAGGCATCCACATTCCATCCGGATCATGCTCACCGGGCAGGCAGATGACGAATCGACACTCCGGACAATCGGGATTGTTCATCAGTTCCTGGCCAAGCCGTGTGATCCCGAGAAACTGAAAAATATTCTTATCCGGGCAAGCGCCCTGCACAGACTGATGAGCGACGGCACGCTCAAAGACATCATCTCCAGTATCGATACGCTCCCAAGCCTCCCAAGCATCTACGGAGAATTACAGCATAAAATACGAGAACCTGAAGCATCGTTGGATGATATCGGCAAAATCATCAGCAAAGATATTGCGATGACAGCAAAAATCCTGCATCTCGTGAACTCGGCCTTCTTCGGTCTCTACCAGAAAGTTGAAAGTCCGGCCAGGGCTGTAAAACTCCTCGGTCTTGACACCATTAAAGCACTGGTTCTCATCTCACAGATATTTTCAGAAATGAAGATCCCTCAAGATCTTTTTTCATCACAGACTCTTTGGGTGCACAGCACGACCGTCGGAACACTGGCTAAAATCATTGCCCAGAACGAGACGGACGTGAAAGATATAATCGAAAACAGCTTTGTAGCGGGCGTGCTCCACGATATCGGCAAGCTGATTCTGGTCTTCAAAATGGAATCGTATTACAGAGAAGCTGTAAGTCTGGCCCGGCAAAAAAATATATCGCTTCAAGACGCGGAAAAAAAGATATTTAAGGCAACGCATTGCGACATGGGAGCCTACCTGATCGGGCTATGGGGATTTCAAAGCGACATCGTCGAAGCTATTGGATTCCACAACAAGTTAGGCGAGTATCCCGCCGATACCTTCTCTCCAGCCCTTGCGGTTCATATAGCCAATGTGGCGCATTACAGATTCCATCAGGAGAACGTTATCGGGGCAGTGCCTGAATTCAACGAGGCATATCTTCAAAAAATAGGCATGAGCGACAAACTGAAAGAATGGCAGGATCTCTGCTTTTCATACATGGAGCAACATGCCGCGGATTAAGCCCTGGCGTGCCTGAGAGTGACGGAAATATGCAACTCCGACGTTTGCGTGACGGCTGAGAAAGCCGTTGCCGGTCCACTGCGCAATCACAGCGCTTGACAATTCAATTGGAGCGTCAACGATGTCAACAAACCAGCCGGGAGCTGGGGATTCTTGACACTCTCCGGTCACACCGGCAGCAATCACCCTGTATCGACAAGCAAAAATGGCGCCAGAACAGAAATCTGCTGATCCCCTCTCGTATCAGCTCGTTTAGAGGAGATTTTTCATTCCGTCTCATTTCAAGACATACTTTCTCAATTGTATACACTCTGAAGCAGGAGAGGGGAAGGAACCGCGGCATGCGCCTGAAGGATGCAAAAGGTCAGGATTTACCGGCTGGAATCCCCATCTCCCGGAGCAGGGAGATGATTGCCGATACCGGGACAGGCTTGTTAAAATACCCGCTGGCGCCTAACGCAATAGCGGTATCCTTCATCTCGTTGCTGCTATAGCCAGTGAGAAGAATGACTGGAGTCCCCGGTTTATGGATCTTCACGTATTTCAGAATTTCCAGGCCTTCGTTGCCTTCCGAATGCGAGAGCCTTAAATCTGTAATGATCGCGCTATAGCTATTGTCTCGGATCAGGGCGATAGCCTCGTCCAGAGTCATGCAGTCATCGACTTTGACGACGGCACCGCGCAGGAGCTTCCTGTATGAAAACACGATGGCATCCTCGTCTTCGACGAAGAGAATACGTTGAGCTGTCATCATAAAAGTATGTTGCCTCATTCCGGTTGAATGTACGTATGAAATAGATACATTCAAAAAGAATGCCAAAAATCAAACTGGGTAAGTTATGAACATTACGGAATAATATAAAACCTGCCCCGCAGCTCTGTCGTATCATGAGACATATCGTCTCATGATACGACATTCTGTCTCAGCGGGCCTCACCCATTTCTTTCAACCTGCGGTAGAGGGTAGCTCTGGAGATCCCGAGGCACTTGGCGGTCTTCGTGATATCCCCATTATTACTCGCAAGTTTCGAACGGATATGGATATATTCGATTTCTTCCAGCGTCTTCCCCGTATCTGCAGGCGGCTGCAAGGAGGGGGATTTCAGCCAGGAAAAATGCTCGCGTGTCAGCATATTTCCGCGAGAGAGGATTTTTGCGCGTTCGAGCACATTTTTCAACTCCCTTATATTGCCCGGCCACGCATACGTTTGTAATGACCGCATAACATCTTCGGCGATCTCGACAGTGGCATGCTGCCCTTTTCCCAGAAGATGGCCGACCAGATCAGGCAATTCGCCTATTCTTTCCCTGAGGGGCGGGATATGGATGGTGAAGAGATTGATGCGGAAAAACAAATCGTTACGGAAACTGCCGTTCCGGATCTCCTCCTCAATATTCTTATTGGTTGCGCATATCAATCGGAAATCGCTCCGTTGCAGCTTCGTATCGCCCAGTCTCCGATAGGTTTTTTCTTCGAGCACCTTGAGAAACTGCGATTGAATGGAGAAATCCATCTCTCCGATTTCATCCAGAAAGAGCGTCCCACGGTCAGCTGCGTCGAGAAGACCGTCTCTATCCTGTTCTGCAGACGTGAACGCCCCTCGTACATTGCCAAAAAGCTCCCTGGCAAGAAGGTCCCCCTTCAAGCCGGAACAATTCACATCGACAAAGGCGAAAGATGCGCGCTCACTGCGGTTGTGAATCCACTGGGCAAGCACCCCCTTGCCGGTACCGGTCTCACCGGTAATCAGGACAGGCGAATCGTTCTCTGCGGCAATGCGGGCAAGTGTGACAATCTCTTGCATGATGACAGACTCACCGAACCAGATATCCTCCCTCTTCTTCAAACGCTGCCGGGAGGAATGCAGCTTCCTGATAAGCCCGACCTCAAGGCTTTTTTTCAAAAAAATTTCCAGCCCCTGCATGTCAACGGGCTTGGTAAGAAAATTATCCGCCCCCCTGCGCATCGCATCAACGGCCAGCGGTATGTCTCCTGTCCCGGTTATGATGATGATAGAAATTTCAGGAGAGTCCTGACGGATCCTTTCAATCAAGTCCAGACCGCTTCCGTCGGGAAGTTTGATATCGAGTATGACCGCGTCGAATGTATGCGATGATAACTGCTTGTCGGCACTCGATATGTCCTCTGCTTCCTGTACGTCAAAACCCGATGAGGCAAGGAACCGCGTAAATCCGAAGCGCGTGGCTGCCTCGTCGTCAATCAGCAGTATTTTCGGTTTCGTTTTCAAGACCTTGACTCCTTGCAGCATTCAGAATCAATTCTGCGGTACAGCCGGGCGGAGGTTCGTTGTTGCGGATTCGTATCTCCCCCCCCATGCTTTCAATAAAATGTTTTACCAGGGTCAGGCCAAGTCCTGTTCCCCCCTTGGTCAGGGTAAAGAAGGGCTCGAAAATCCGCTCTATCTTCTGCGGCGGTATCCCTGCCCCGCTGTCCTGGATCTTCACACAGACCCTGGATCCGCCCATTTGAGACATATTCAGCAGTATACCATTTCCAGCCGGACTGCAACGTGCAGCATTATCCATAAGGTTAAGAAGCGCCTGCTGCAGATGCATAGCATCCGCTGATACCTGGGCATCGCCTTCATCAAGTTCGTTGACACAGGTGACGGAATGCTCTTTCGCTGCCTCTGTCACCTCCCAGAGCCTGAGAGTATCAGCGCACAGCCGATTCAGAGATACGGAATGAATAGTGGCAGGTTTTATAGGTTTTCCAAGGTCCAGGAGATCCGTCATCAATTTGGAAAGCCTGTTCACCTGGGTGCGGATATGCTCGATATAGGGCTGGTATTCCGGGTTATCAGCTATGTCTTTAACCGTAAAGAGCGCCTCTGTTATAGAGAGAATTGCGTTCAACGGATTGCGGACTTCATGCGCCACTCCTCCGGCGAGCTGACCGATAATCTCAAGCTTCCTGGCCATGAAAAGCTCCTTCTCCAGCTTCTTATGCCCTGTGATATCTCTTGAGATACAGACAAACCGGTAAATTTTCCCCTCCGAATCGCTGAGGGGGATAAATGATGTTGAATACGAGCGGCGGCCTGTTGAAACTTCAAGTTCCATTTCCTCATCAAGGATTGCCCCTTCTTCCATACAGCGGCGGCAGAGGGAGATGGTCATCCTGCCTACTGCCGCCGATTCGATTTCATCTGCAAATTTCCCAATAATCTTCTCCGGAGGAATCCCTGTTGATTGCGCCATGGCCGGATTCTGTTCGAGGAATTTGAAACGTGAATTTTCCGTAACCTCAAGCATATACAAACCTTCAGAGACATTATTGAAAATTTCCCGGTACCGGCGCTCGCTCTCCCGCAGGGTCTCTTCCATCTGCTTTTGGTTGGTAATATCCCGGAAGGTTATGACAGCCCCCAGCCTGTTGCCGTTTTCAATAATGGGGCTGCTGGAATAGGCGAAGAGAAAGCTCGTGCCATCTTTCCTCCAGAGGACGCCGTCTCCTTCTCTGCTTGCAGTCCCTAAACCGAGAGTCTGGTATATGGGGTACAGGTTCAAGGGGTAGCTGGTCCCGTCGGGAAAAGAATAATGACGCAGGTCTCCCCCGAATAGGTCATGCAGCTCATACCCCGTCATGGCTGCTGCAGATGGATTTATAAAGATAACCAGCCCTTGCGCATCCAAGCCGACGATACCTTCCCCTGCTGTGTTGAGAATCAGCTGATTTTGCTCGCTGAGTTGTCTGATCGATTCCTCCGATTCCAGGCGTTCGGATTCACGGGCGCTCAGTGCCGATGCCATCAAATCAAAAGACCGGGCCAGCAAACCGATTTCGCCGCCGCTGGCATGAGAAATTCCAGACTGCAGATTAAAATCGCCCGTTCCCATCTGCCTGGAAATCCCGACCAACTGCTTGATCGGGTTGACAATTGTCAGATTTCCCAGAAAATATGCAGCCGCCAGAGCAAGACAGCTCGCTATGCCGAAAAGGAGCAAATCATGGTCAAGTCTGGTATTCGCTGGAGAAAGTGCGCTTTTTTCAGGAATCCCGACCCTGATGAACAGATACGGTTTATCCCCTGCGTTTAACCGGAGCTGCAAAAATCCATAGATGCGGCGTATGCCGTCTGGTCCTTCTTCTGTAAATGTTCCGGATTGTTGCGGACCTGAGATGATACTCCATATCTTCTTTGGCAGGCTTTGACCGATTCCCTCGCCCTCCGCCCCATTCGATTGAAAAATACTGCAGAGGCGGATTCCATTTCGGTCCTCGATTTCCACAATAGCCCCTTCAGGAAATTCCATCTTGAGCAAAAGGCGTTTGTAGGTATCCAAACGGACTGAAGCAGCGACAATACCTTGAAGGTGGTTCTCTTCGTTTATAATTGGAAAGGCAAAATCAAGCGAAGGGGCGTTGTTTGTCCTGGAAACCACATATTCGCCCGCCACGAATTCCCTTTTAGCCATTGCTCTTTGAAAATATTCCCTGTCAGCCACACTAAACGCAGGAGTCCCCACTCCGGTTCCAAAAAGGGTTCCATCCTGCCGTGCTGCAAAAATGTTGTCATGGTAAAGAGAATTTCGCAGAAGTGCCTGAAAAAGTGTATTACAGGCCTTCATGTCTCCGTTTTGCACGTCACGATATTGGGCTATGTTTTTGAGCATCTGCTTGGTGCTGGCGGTTATGGTTTCCTGCAGCCCGGCTATGTTGCCGACCGTCTGCAGAATATTTTTCTTCGCATTTTCCACATCCTTTTTTTTATCCGCAAATCCTGTGTGGAGAATAATACCCAAAGCAGGGAGTACCGACAGCAAGACCAGGAGGATCAATCTGACTTGAATGGACCATGAACCCCAGAAGGGAAAATGCGGTCTGGAGATTTTTTCGGATGTGTCCCAATTCATATCTGTTTTCAATGAAAGGAGGATGTCCAGAGGTGAGGTTGCGCGGGAATGACAGCCTGGTTGAAAAATGCTCGTTTCTGGCCCTGTTGTATGTATTTAACGATTGCCTGCGTGTTAATCAGACGGGGCGTTCGTATTCAGTCCGATTTCATTTCCATACCAATCTGATATATTTTTGATATTAATTCTAGACACAAATAATATTGTTTTGAGGCCAAATTAATATCATAATGATATGGAAATCATATCATATTCGCTGTTTTTTCTTCCTCTACCAGACGCGCATAAAGGGCTTCTATAATCCATGTTTGCCGAGAAATTCTCACAGGATGCCTACGTTTAACACTGGCATCAATCTGAGCAAGCATATCGGCTGGAATGCGAAGAAGGACCGATGTGAGCTGTGATGAACGCACAGGAGTATCAGCGGCAACGCTTCCGCCCTTATTTATAAGCTTTTGAACTATGGCCTCATCAGGATTTTTAACAGTCTTCGGTTTTGTTGTAATCGTCATTTCAGGCACCTGGTTGTTGATATACATCTGATATATTTTTTGAATCAAAAACATATCTATACAAGAGCATAATCTCGTTCACGGCCTTTGAATCAGTATGCCGTAATTCAGTAACGGACATCCCTTGCGCGGCAGCATTGCTGAAGGCCTTACGAGCGCCCAGTTGAAGTCCGATAAAATGAAGGGAGGAACAGTCTCGCAGGACATCGCCCGCATCACTGTTATCCTGGCCCCGGGGATCGGCTCTATTGAGAAAGGTGCAGGCCAGGAGGTTTGGATTAACGGTCCGCATTTCATCAACCAGGGTGCCGACCTTCTCCAGGGTCCAGACGTCAAAGGACCGGGGAACAAAGGGGACCAGCAGCATATCGGCAATGGTCATCGCCGCTCGCTGGCTGGTAGTATCCCTTCCACCGGTGTCTATGATAATATCTTGGTACTTAGGCCTGAGCTTTAATATTTCTGTGCGAACAGCAGCACCGGTCAGTTTAATGCCGGTATAGCGTATGGACATCCCTTCCTGTTCGTTCCGCAAGTTCGTGAAGTCAGTTGCCGTTTCCTGGTCATCTGCATCAACCAGCAGAACATCGTGCCCTTCCCCTGCCCGAATTACCGCAAGATTGGTCGCAACCGTCGTCTTGCCGGAGCCACCTTTAATACCGCCTGCAATGATAATCACACATGCACCTCCTCAAAGAAAAACGATATACAAAAAGAATCAAAGTGATATTTAAACGATATACAGAAAATATTGATTCAGTATTAGATGTATATAAATCAAGAGTAACAGAGAGGTCAAGTCTTTGTTTTCACGCATATCAGAAAATTACATCAATTTTTCACCTATCATCCTCAAAAAAAATGGCAAGGCAAGCGCAACAGCACCCTTCTGCAAAAATTAAAGGCCCTGTCTGCCGGTAGAATCCGAGTTGCGTCAGGGGCATTAGAAAATGACTTTGCAGAACTCAGGAGGAGACTGATCCCCGGAAATAAGGAGCAGTTAACAAACCAAAAAGTCTATCCTTGGAACTCAGTGGTGCCGAAAGCCCTGATAAAACATCAAGGCATTAAGAACCAGTCCGTGATTGATTTCACCGTTTGCAATCAACTGCATGACATCCTTTTCCGGCAGGGAATACCAGGAGATATCTTCCATGTCGTCAAAGCAAGGTTCCTGAACCTTAACAGCCTCTTCGACAAAAATCGTGTGACAGTAATTACGCTGAAGAGCAGGATTGGGACAGACGCGGCCGATATGCCGGGCATTCTTTCCAGCATAGCCGGTCTCTTCCAGAAGTTCCCGGCAGCCGGCGGCAACCGGGTCTTCATGGTCATTGACCATCCCGCCGGGTATCTCGATTTCAATCCTGTTTGAGCCGTACCGAAACTGCCGGATGAGGATAATTTCACGCTCAGGAGTCAGGGCAACGATATTGACCCATTCGGGAAAGTCGAAGAAATAAAAGTCCTTCTGTTTCCCGCTCCGGACGCAACGCACAGGCCCTGCCTGGATTGTAACGACAGGGGTATCAAGAACCACCTTCCGGGAAAAGACCTCCCACCCCGGCATCGTCTCCTTTTGTCTCTCTTTCATCCCCTCTTCTCCATGAACGTTTGTCTATCAAGCCAGCATCGCTGGACCAGACTCACCAGCCTGGTGCGAACCATGAAAGCTTGTCATTTCAGCATGGCACAGCCAAGTTATGAAAAGACTTTCATATAAAACGCCAGGCGCGTCGAGCGCCCGCCAACAACGACCATACATACTCAAAAGAGCAGCTTGAAAATACCCGGCCCGGAAGATAATGCTACAAGAATTTCCAGCATATTTCACCGCGCCGCAATCGTACGCGGACAGCTTCAAAATCCATTGAAAGACTCCTTCGGGGATGATAGTGTCGATCACAGAATGCAATCCACGCAGGCACGGGTGTTGGTAGGATCTTCACCCGGAATATCCCCATTCAAAGAGAGCAAAGCGTCACCTATGAGCCACCTGAAATCAAAGGGGTTGGTGTATTCAACCGACAAGGGGCGCACCTGTCCGGGTTGCGGGCATCCCCTCACAACCTGCCGCTGCAGCAAGGGAACGGCCCGGCAGACCGGAGACGGGCTTGTGCGGATAAGCCGCCAGACCAAGGGGCGCAAGGGCAGCGGCGTCTGCGTTATAAGCGGGCTGCCTTTGGCTGACACGGAGCTCAAAGTACTTGCCCAGCAACTCAAAAAGCAATGCGGGTCAGGCGGCACAGTCAAAGACGGACTCATCGAAATCCAGGGAGACCACAGAGAAATGCTGCACGCAATCCTGTCAAAGCTCGGATATACGCCCAAACTGGCGGGAGGATAAGCTGCTGCAGAGAATAAACTATGGAATGACAGCTCTGTTTTTTTATTGGTTACTCGTGGTTAGGTTCGACTATCCAGGTCGCAGCGATATCTATAATTTGTGGTTTGCATTTCACAAATGCCAAGATCAGTGCGGGTCAAATTGAACTCCTGAGCTGTTCACAATCATATCATACGCATCTTGATTGCTTTTCGGTGAACTTCATCACCTTGGAGAGCCAGAGAGGACATCCCCTGGATTGCATGCAGAGGTGTACGTATCTCATGGCTCATTTGCAGTGTTGTTCCCTTGAGCTCTCTACCGAGAGATACTGTATTAAACGATCAATCTCATAATACTTTTTACAGCCAGGTTTTCTTTGAGAAGGGTTTCGGGATGAATAGCCTGTAAGAAATGATTATCCTGCGCATCGCTGCCGGCTCAGAGGCCTTCCCGCAGGAAGCGCTTGTCTGTTTTTTTGAGCTCGGGTAAAATTCCCTTGCTAAAAACATCATTTGCGACCAAAAGAAAAGTGACCGGGAGCCTTTCGGGAGCATGGCCTCTCTTTCTTTCTATGATCAGCAGGATTTTTCGGGAGTTTGCATGCGAAGTGTTGTCCAGAGGGTCAGCCGGGCCCAGGTGACAGTCGAAGGAGAACCGGTGGGAGTCATCGGCCCAGGAGTGCTCGTCCTGCTGGGGATCCATGCCGACGACAGTGAAAAAGAGGCACAGCGGCTGGCCGACAAGATCGTCAACCTGCGGATCTTCGAGGACGATAAAGGCCTGATGAACCTCTCCCTTCAGGACACAGGCGGCGAAATGCTCGTCGTCTCCCAGTTCACCCTCTACGGGGACTGCAGAAAAGGCAGGCGGCCGGGCTATTCGTCGGCGGCGCGCCCCGAGAAGGCAGAACCGCTCTACCGGCACTTCGTCCGGCTGGTGCAGCAAGCAGGCGTCAGGACCGCGACCGGCAGGTTCCAGGCCATGATGCAGGTGGAGCTGGTCAACGACGGACCTGTGACGCTGCTGCTTGATTCTGCAGGAAATTTCTAAGCAATCGACATTTCTGATTAATCGTACCTGAGCAATCGTATAATACGAACAGTCCATTTACTTCATCCCCAGACAGGAACAATACCTATGCCCTTCACCCCTGGAAAATCCTCTTCGGGCTTCACCCTGAAGAAGGTGTCATTTATTGAAGAAATCAATGCGGAGGTCTTTCTTTTCGAGCATGATTTCCTGGCGTGTCCCCTTCTGGCCATCAAAAACGACGACCAGAACAAGACCTTCGCCGCCGCCTTCAACACTATCCCCACCGATTCCACCGGGGTGGCGCACATCCTTGAGCATTCGGTGCTGATGGGTTCGAAAAAGTACCCGGTCAAGGATGTCTTCGGCGAGATCCACAAGGGGGGACTGATGACCTTCCTGAACGCCATGACCGGCTCGGACATCACCTACTACCCCTTCGCCACCCGGAATTTGAAGGAATACTTCAACCTGATGGACATCTACTGCGATGTGGTCTTTAATCCGCTGCTGGAGCGGACCACCTTCGAGCAGGAGGGCTGGCACTATCACCAGGAAAGCCAGGATGCCCCGCTTACCTATCAGGGTGTGGTCTACAACGAGATGAAGGGCGCCTTCTCCGATCCCTTCCGCTCCATCTTTCACAACATCCTGGGCGGGCTGATGCCGGGCTCTACCTACGCCCACGAATCGGGCGGCGATCCGAAGAACATCCCGGAGCTGTCCTACGAGCAGTTCTGCGCCTTTCACCGCCGCCACTATCATCCCTCCAACGGGATATTCTTTGTCTACGGCAATGCCCCGCTCGAGGACGAGCTTGCCTTTCTGCAGGACAGATTCCTCAGCCGGTACACCGAAAAAGAAGAGCGCCGGCTGATCGAGCCGGGGACGATAATCACGGAGCCGGTATTCATCACCGACAGCTATGCGGTCGAGCAGAGCGATACGGCGGAAAAGACCTTCCTGGCCGTCGGCACCAGCGTCTCCGATGTGCTGGACAAGGAAAAGAACGCGGCCTTTCAGATCATCGCCAACATCCTCTACAACTCCGACGCCTCACCCCTGAAAAACGCCATCATCTCCAGTGGACTGTGTAAGGATTTCGGCGGATTATATCTTTCATCCTCGAGTTTCAAAACCTTTATGATCACCTATCTGGTGGGCAGCGAGGCCGAAAGGCGGGATGATTTCCTGAGCCTGTACACCACCACGCTCAGGACCATGGCCGAAGAGGGGCTGGACAAGGATCTGGTCCTCTCCGAACTGAACAAGTACGAGTTCAGCATCCGGGAGGAGGCCTCAAAGGCCCAGCGCGGCCTGGATCTCATCGGCAAGGCCATGGTTGCCTTCAAATTCGGCACCGATCCCTTTGAAAGCCTGGTCAGCGACGAAGTCATCCGCAGCATCCGGCAGAAGGCCCTGCAGTCCGACTATTTCGAGGACCTGATTCGCCGGCACCTGCTGGATAATCAGGCGACGGTGGTGGTGACCCTTGTTCCTGACACCGGCAGGCTTGCCCGGACCACGCAGGAGGAGCAGCAGCGGCTTAAGGATCATGCGGCATCCCTTTCCGCGGCGGACAGGGATGCGCTGATCGCAAGGACCACAGAACTCAAACGGCTGCAGCAGACCCCCAATGAGCCCGAGGTGCTGGCCTGTCTGCCGCAGCTGGGCCTGTCCGACCTGCCCGCCGACATCGAATTTCACGCCGTGAAGCCCGCTCTCATGTTCGGCCGCCAGGTCCTGGTCAGCGAGCTTATCACCAACCATATCACCTACATGGACATCGGCTTCGATTTTTCCTGTCTGCCCGCCCGCCTGCTGCCCTGGCTCGATCTCTTCGGCACCATCATCACCGAGATCGGCACAACGACGAAGGACTACGTCTGTTTTGCCAAGGAAATCGCCACCTGCACCGGCGATCTCTCGCACTCCCTGAACACCTACGGCAGGAGAAACGAGCCGGATACGGTCCGGCCGGTGTTCTGGCTGCACGTAAAATGCCTGCCCGACTATCTGGAGAGGAGCCTGCGCCTGATCGCCGAAATCCTCTCCGATCTCTCCCTGAAGGATCGGGCCAGGATCCGGGAAATCGTGGGCCGGGAATTCGCCTGGGATGAGCATTCCGCCCAGAGCGAAGGATATAACCTCCCGATGATACGGGTCTTCTCGCACCTGTCTGCGGCAGGTATGTACAACGAGCTCTTCAGCGGCGCCACCTCCTATCTGGCGGTGAAGGAACTTGCCCGCAATTACGATAAGCAGGAGGAGGCCTTCCTCGCGGACCTGCAGGAGATCGCGGGCCTGCTCTTCAACCGCAACAATCTGCTGATGGCCATAACCGCCGACCCCCGCGAGGCAGCCGTATTCGCGGCAACGGGCGGCTGCATAGTCGACGCCTTGGCCGAAGCGCCGGTGACCAGACAGGAGATAGGCCCGCTGGAGCTTCCCGACCATGAGGCCTTCATCACCTCCGCCGAGGTGGTCTTCGCGGCTCAGGGCGGCAACCTTCTCCCCGGAGGAGTTGGATATAACGGGCATTTCGAAGTACTGAAGACCTACCTCTCCCGTGATTATCTCTGGAACACGGTGCGGCAGATGGGCGGCGCCTACGGCTGTTTTATTCAGTTCAGCCACATCACCGGCAATATGGCCCTAGTCAGCTACCGGGACCCCCAGGTAAAAAAGACCTACGAGGCCTACGCGCAGATCCCTGAAGTCGTGGCAGCGCTCACCCTTCCGGCCGAGGTGCTGGAGCAGATCGTCATCGGCACCTATGGGGCCTTTGATCCTCATCAGAGCCCGGCAGCCAAGGGTGCGTCGGCCCGAAACGAATTCCTGAGCGGCATCGATACCGCCTATAAGCAACAGAGGCTCAGGGAGATCGTCGCAACCGGCATCGGCGACCTGCGGTCCTTCGCACCGGCCTTCGCGCAGATGAAAGGATACAGGGCCACCATCGGCAACCGGACCAAAATCGAGGCTGACCGCGACCTCTTCGACACCTTGACGGAGCTGTGATCATGAACTCGAATCGTTTTGACAATGTTGCCGCGCAATGGGACCAAAAACAACGGCGGGTGGATCTGGCCAAGGCAATCGCCGAAGGCATCTGCAGGCTGCCCCTGCACGCCGGCATGGCGGCCTTGGAATACGGCTGCGGCACCGGTCTGGTGGGAATGGCCATAGCCCCCAGGATCGGATTGCTCACCGCCGTCGACACCTCGACGGGCATGCTCGAGGTCTTGACGGAAAAGGCCAAAGAAGCGGGAATCGACAATGTGACGCCGCTCTGCCTGGATCTCACCGCAGGCGATATCCCGCAACGCTTCGATCTGATATTTTCGGCCATGACCCTCCACCATATTGAAGAGACGGGGCTGATCCTGGAGAAGTTTTACCGGCACCTGAAGGACGGCGGCATCATGGCCATCGCCGATCTTGACCGCGAGGACGGCTCCTTTCACTCTCCCGGAGCCGGAGAAAAGCATAACGGCTTCAACCGCCGGGAGCTTGCCCTCACGGCCATAGCCCTGGGCTTCTCCGACCTGCGTTTCAGCACTGTCCACAGTATCAGAAAGACGGCGGAAGACGGCAGCAAGCGGGACTACCCGGTTTTTCTGCTCATCGCAAAAAAAGAGCATGTAAGAGAGAGAAAGAGCGAGTAATATCAGGATAATTTTGACGGTCGTATCTTCATTCATCATGTTCGACACCTGTGTCTGACATATTTAATCCAAGGAGAATCCTATGCAATACTCTTCTGAAATAAAGGAAATGTGCCGCGTTGCCCTGGGGACGAATCATGGTCCGGCCCCCATCCCGCAGGAGGGAGGGTGGACCCAGGCCCGTGAGGTCACCGACATCAACGGGCTCACCCACGGAGTCGGCTGGTGCGCACCCCAGCAGGGGGCCTGCAAGCTGACCCTGAATATCAAAAAGGGCATCATCGAAGAGGCCCTGGTCGAGACCATCGGCTGCACCGGCATGACCCACTCCGCCGCCATGGCCTCGGAGATCCTGCCCGGCAAGACCATCCTTGAGGCGTTAAACACCGATCTGGTCTGCGACGCCATCAACGTCGCCATGCGTGAGCTCTTCCTGCAGATCGTCTACGGCCGCAGCCAGTCCGCCTTCTCCGAAGGGGGACTTCCCATCGGCGCAGGACTTGAAGACCTCGGCAAGGGACTGCGTTCCGTCTGCGGCACCATGTACGGCACCAATTCCAAAGGCCCCAGATACCTGGAGATGGCCGAGGGCTATGTCACCGACATCGCCCTGGATAAGAACGACGAGATCATCGGTTATAAGTTCGTCAACCTGGGAAGGATGATGGACATGATCAAAAAAGGAACGGAACCGGGCGCCGCTCTGGAAAAGGCCTCCGGCTCTTACGGGCGCTTTGCCGAGGCAGTCAAGACCATCGATCCGCGAAAGGAATAGGGAGGAATATCATGGCACTGTTTGAAAGCTACGAAAGACGGATCGGCCAGATTACTCCGGTCCTGAAAAAATACGGCATGAACACCATTGAAGAGGCAAAAAAGGTCTGTGACGATTACGGAGTCGATGTGGCTGGAATCGTCAGGGGCATCCAGCCCATCTGCTTTGAAAACGCCGTCTGGGCCTATACCCTGGGGGCCGCCATCGCCATCAGGAAGGGACAGAAGAAGGCGGCCGAGATCGCCGCGACCCTGGGCGAGGGCCTGCAGGCCTTCTGCATCCCCGGCTCGGTAGCCGATGACCGCAAGGTTGGCATCGGACACGGCAATCTGGCCTCCATGCTCTTGAAGGAACAAACAAAATGCTTCGCCTTTCTGGCCGGCCACGAGTCCTTTGCCGCCGCCGAAGGCGCCATCGGGCTGGCCAAATCGGCCAACAAGGTCAGAAAGCAGCCCCTCAAGGTGATCCTGAACGGGCTGGGTAAGGACGCGGCCAAGATCATCTCGCGGATCAACGGTTTCACCTATGTGCAGACCAAGTTCGATTACGCCACCGGCCAGCTGCAGGTGGTAGCCGAGACCCCCTATTCCGGCGGCGACCGGGGCAAGGTCCGCTGCTACGGGGCCGACGATGTCCGGGAAGGGGTGGCCATCAACCATCTGGAGGGCGTCGATGTCTCCATCACCGGCAACTCCACCAACCCGACCCGTTTCCAGCATCCGGTGGCTGGCACCTATAAAAAAGAATGCCTGCTCCAGGGGAAAGCATACTTTTCCGTGGCCTCCGGCGGCGGCACCGGCCGGACTCTGCATCCGGACAATATGGGCGCAGGCCCCGCCTCCTACGGCATGACCGACACCCTGGGCCGCATGCATTCCGACGCTCAGTTCGCAGGCTCTTCCTCGGTCCCCGCCCATGTGGAGATGATGGGCCTTATCGGCATGGGGAACAACCCCATGGTGGGCGCCTCCGTGGCCGTGGCCGTGGCCGTGGAACAGGCAGCCTGAGCCAGCTGTCGGTCCCTTTGAAGCGAAAAAAAAGGAGGATGGGGCAGCCAGCCCTATCCTCCTTGTGTAACGCCTCCTTCCAAAACAGCAGCGCCTCAGCTAAAACCGCCCCTAGGCAGCAAGCCCGGCCAGATAATCCAGGATTGCGTCCATGGTCCGGTTAATGCCTGCGTACCGCTCAAGTCCCGCCACAATCTCCTCCTCCTTCTGAATCCACGCTCCTGCCGCAAGCTCATGCCGGCAGTTTTCAATCAGGGGTCTGGCGGAGGCAGGTGTTGTCTCCAGGTGAAACTGCAGCCCCAGGACCCTGTCCGTATGCAGGAAGGCCTGATTGCGGCATCCTTCGCTGGTAAAGAGATGGACGGCACCGGGCGGGATCGCAAAGGTGTCGCCATGCCAGTGGAAGACCATCTGCTCGTCTGGAAGAACGCCCTTCAGCGCCTGCGGGACCGAACCAGTCCTCCTTACAGGGAACCAGCCGATCTCCTTGTGGACATTGGCCGAGACCGGCCCGCCCAGGACATCGGCCAGCAACTGGGCCCCCAGGCAGATGCCCAGCACCGGCTTTTTCGCCTCGATGGTCTCCCGGATGAAGGCCTTCTCCGCGACCAGCCAGGGGTATTCCTGATGATCGTAGATCCCCATGGGACCGCCCATGATCACCAGCATGTCAAAGGTGTCCTGATCGGCAAAGCTGTCGCCTGCAAACAGACGGGTGCAGGAAAGGCTGTGCCCACATCGTGCTGCCCACATTTCGATGGCCCCGAGACCTTCAAAGGGCACGTGTTGCAACCATTGAATATTCATTGTCATATCCGCTAGTAAAGGTTCAGAACTCTTTATGATCCTGCCGGCGGGCACGCTTTTTGCGCCACCATTGCAACCTCTTTGCGGCAGGCAAGCCTGGACGAAAATAACTCGTCCTACTGTAAGCATTCGTGCAGACGAGGCAAGACAGGAACAGGTTGCGCCTCGATGAAGAAGTCCGAAAAAAATTCCTGCCTTCGTTCTTGTCTTGCCTTCCCGAAGAGGAGGCACTATAAGAATCCGTCGATACGCAATTACGCACACCAGGCCTCATCCAACCGAAAGGACAGCAGCATTGACCGGATCATCACTCAAAACCGCCAGATTCGCAGCCATCGAGACCCTCTGCAGGCTGGACAGAAACCCTCAACCGGTGCCTCTTCTCTTTGATCAGCTGGCAATAGAATGCGCCCTTGCAGGCAATGACCGGCATCTGGCCATGAATCTGATCTACGGCGTCCTCAGGCAGCGCCAGCATCTCGACCGCATTCTCGGCCTCTTCTGCAGGCAGCCCTTGAAGAAACTCCACCCCTTCGTCCGCCAGGCGCTGGCTGTGGGTCTTTACCAGCTCCTCTTCTTAACCAGGGTCCCCGAATCGGCCGCCGTCAACGAGACGGTCAACGCCTTGAAGGTCGTGCGTCTGCCGCAGAGACTGCAGGGTTTCGTCAACGGCGTGCTGCGCACCTGCATCAGGCAGCGGCAGGACATCCCTGCTCCCGGATCCCCGGATGCTGCAGGCCTGCCGGTCCTCAATCATCCCGACTGGCTCACCGAACGCTGGGAGCGGCATTTCGGCCAGCAGGAGATGCTCAGGATCTGCGAGATCAATAACAGCCAGCCGGATCTGGTCCTTCGCGTCAATCCACGGGCCATAGACAGGGATGCCTTCTGCGCCCTCCTGGAAGAAAAGGACATTACGTTCACCAGAGGCGCCTACGCCCCCGGCGCGGTGATCCTGCCCGGATACCATGGCCCGATCCAGGATCTGCCGGGATTTTCACAAGGATTTTTCCAGGTGCAGGACGAATCGGCCCAGCTTGCATGCCAACTGCTGGGTCCCCTTGGCCGGGAAGGCCGCATCCTGGATGCCTGTGCCGGACTCGGCGGCAAGACCTGCCATCTTCTGGAGCTTACGGCGGATGTTACGGCGGAGATTACCGCCGTGGAGCCTGATCCGCGCAGGCTGAGCCAGCTTCGGGAAAACCTGACGCGCCTGCATCCGCAGCTTGCTCCGGTAATCCATCCCGGCACCCTCCAGGATTTCTCTTTGACCTGCCGCACCCCTTTCGACGCCATTCTCGTCGACGCCCCCTGTTCGGGGACAGGAGTCATCAGACGCCACCCTGAGATCCGCTGGAACCGCCAGGCCGCCGACCTTCCCGCCTATCAGCAGACCCAGTCGCAGATACTGGAGCAGGCAGCCCTGCTGCTGGCCCCGAAAGGGACGCTGGTCTACGCCACCTGCTCGCTGGAACCCGAGGAAAATGAGGAGGTCATAACCGTATTTCTGAGAAAGAATCCGGATTTTGCGCTCTCGGACTGCAGACCTTTGCTGCCCGCAGCAGCCCACGGGCTGGCGGCAAACAGATTTTTCCAACCCCATCCCTTCCGGTCAGCCGATGGATTTTTCGCAGCCAGGCTGGTCCGGCACTGAATATGAGGATTTTCTTTGCGCTGGCGGACGTCCTGTTGTACCATTCCCTGATAACGAACGAGTACGGTATTCTCCAATTTTCAACATGGGACAGTTCATGGCAGAAATAAAAAGTACAATGGAAATGGTCCTGGAACGGGCAGCCAGGATGGCTGCAAACGCCGAAGAGAACAACGAAGATCTGGACAGAACGGGCATGCGAATGGCTGCAGAATTCCTGAACGGGGAGGGAAAAAACCTGATCGACGACCTGCTGAAGCAACCGAAGGACAAACAGTTGGCCATTCGGGCCGGCATGGCCAACACCCTGCTGCGCAATATCGTGCTGCCCCGGGATACGATGCTTGTCGAATCGGGGACCAAGGCCTTGAAAGGCCTGCTCGAACTGAGCCAGACAGGCGATATGACCTCCCTTTGCACCGAAATCCAGCAACTTCTGGGACAGTACAACCAGCATAAGGACCAGCTGAAACAGCAGCTGGAGACGGCCATCAAGACCCAGATGGAACAAAAAATGGGCCAGAGGGGAAAATCCTCCGGTCAAATGGCAATGAATCCGGCTATGCATCCGCAGTACCAGGAAGAACTGGCCCGGATGCTCAGCGATCTCAATTCCCAATATAATCAGGCCCTGGACCAGCGCAAGCAGATGATCCGGCAGATCCTGACACTATAATTTCTGTTCCCGCGACTATGGAATATCAAAAACGGATAGAAAAGGTTCAACGGAAGATCGCACGGCATAAGCTTGATGCCGTCCTCATCGGAACGCCTGCAAACCGCCGTTTTCTCTGCGGCTATTCCGCACCGGATCACGGCATCGGCGAGAGCGCGGGCATGCTGCTGGTGCCTGCAAAGGGGCGCGTGCATCTGCTCACGGATTTCCGCTTCCAGCTGCAGGCCGAGGCTGAAGCGCCCAGCGCCCTTGTCACCCTCTACCCGAAAGGTCTGCTGGCCCTTTTACAGGCCATGCTCCCCGATCTGGAGATCAAAAGTCTGGGCTTTGAAAGCGACTACACCCTGCATTCCTTCGCCGGAGCCCTGGAGAAAAAATGCACGGATCTGGGCATCGCCCTCCACCCCCTCACGGGTCTTGTCGAGGGCCTGCGGATTACCAAGGAGGATGCCGAGATTGACCTGATCCGGGCCTCTGTTATGCTCAACGAAGCGGTATTTCAGGAGATCTACAGCCAGATTCACCCGGAACAGACGGAACTTGACGTGGCCATCGCCATCGAGACCTGCATGCGCAGAAAAGGCGCGGAATGCCCAAGTTTTGAGACCATCGTTGCCACCGGCAGCCGCAGCGCCCTGCCCCACGCCGTCCCCGGTCGGGTGCGGCTGCTTGAAAACCAGCCGCTGATGATAGATATGGGCCTGGTGCGCGATGGCTATTGTTCCGATATGACAAGGACCTTTCCCCTGGGGAAGGCCAGCGACCGCTATCTCGAGATCCACCGTCTGGTGCGTAAGGCCCAACTTGCGGGAATCAAGGCCATCCGGGCCGGAGTGACGGGACGCACGGTCGATAGGGCAGCGCGGCAGACCATTGCCGATGCAGGCTACGGCCAGTATTTCGGCCATGCCCTGGGCCATGGAGTGGGCATTGAAGTCCACGAAGACCCCAGGCTGTCATCACGCAACGGCAAGCAGCTGAAGGCAGGCATGGTTGTCACGGTCGAGCCGGGCATCTATATTCCCGGCTGGGGCGGTATCCGGCTGGAGAATATGGTCGTGGTGCGCGAAGACGGCTGCGAAGTGCTCAATTCCGATGCAACATGGCTGGATATATGAAGAAATTCTTGAAATACTTCGTTCTCGACACCAATGTCCTCCTGCACAATCCGGAATCCATCAGCTCCTTCGATGATAATTATGTCATTCTTCCCATGACGGTAATCGAGGAGCTGGACAATTTCAAACGTCACAACGACGAGCTGGGCCGCAGCGCCCGCCAGGTCATCCGCCAGCTGGATCAGCTTCGCTCCATGGGAAGCCTGAAGGACGGCGTCCCAATGCAGAACGGCGGCATCCTCAGCATTATCGTTGAGAAAAAGGATATGCCGGGGACCTTCATGGACATGTCCGTGCCTGACAATCGAATCCTGGCTGTGGCCCATTCCCTGCTGGCTCAGGGAGAACGGGTCATCTTCGTCTCCAAGGATATCAACTCGCGGCTCAAGGCCGACGCGCTGGGCATCGAGGTGATGGATTTCGAAAAGCAGAAATGCAACTTCGACGAGCTCTATACGGGCTGGACCGAAAAACAGGTCCCTGCCGATACCATCGATGAATTCTATAAGTCGGAGACCCTGAGCAATCCGGGCTTTAATTTTCTGGCCAATGAATTCGTAATCCTGAGAAACGAAGGCAATCCCAAGCATTCGGGTCTGGGCAGGGCAACGGACCATTCTACCCTTGCCCATCTCGAATCAAAATTCGAGGCAGCCTGGAATATCCACCCCCGCTCCAAAGAACAGAGGATGGCACTTGAGCTGCTCATGCATCCGGAGATCGATCTGGTAACCCTTATCGGGCGCGCCGGAACGGGCAAGACCCTGCTGGCCCTTGCCGCAGGGCTTGAATGCGTGCTCCACCAGGGCAGCTTCGAAAAGCTCCTCGTTTCCCGTCCCATCATCCCCATGGGCAAGGATATCGGCTACCTGCCAGGCACGAAGGACGACAAGCTCTCCCTCTGGATGCAGCCTATCTTCGACAACCTCAACTATCTGATGCGGCTCCAGCATAAGCTTGACGAGGGCACGATCCAGCAGAAGATCGACCGGCTCTTCAAGGACCAGCAGATCGAACTGGAGGCGCTGACATACATCAGGGGACGTTCCATCCCCAAACAGTACATCATCATCGACGAGGCCCAGAATCTGACCCCTCACGAGGTTAAAACCATCATTTCCAGGGCGGGCGAGGGTACCAAGATGATCCTGACGGGCGACCCCAATCAGATCGACAACCCCTATCTGGATTCATCGTCCAACGGGCTCTCCTACGCCATCGAAAAGCTTAAAGGACAATCGATCTACGGTCACGTCACCCTGATGAAGAGCGAAAGAAGTCCTTTGTCGGCTATTGCGGCAGATTTTTTATAATCACTTCCGTTGACAATAAAGAGTAATTTTCTTCTACTTTCCAAAAAACAACCTATGCGGCAGATTATCATAGATGATTTATCCCCGATGGAACGGGACAATATCGACTCCTACCTGAAACGTTCGCTGAAGCAGGGCCCCATGATCGGTCTCTACTGGATTGAGCTTACGGCCGATCTTTTGTCCCCGGCCCAGCACGGGCATGATCAATGCGGCCCTTTTTATCTGGCGGTGGAGGTGGAGAACAGCAGCGTCCGTTTTGAACTGCTGGTCCGCAGCCATGCCAACCTGCACTGCACATGCATCGCCTACGCCACACCGGTTCAGCGGGAGTTTGTCCTAGGTTTCATCGACAGAATGCTCAGCGATGAGATGATCCGGGCGTGAGGCGCATACGCGCGCAGCCACATCCGAGCTCTGTTATTTTAAAATAAGTAGCCGGTTTATAACCGGAATCCAGGAGATATCATGACCACTTCCGTCGATTCATCAGCCGAATTCATCGAAGCGGCATACCGGAAAATGGATGCAAATATCGGGCTTGTCCGATCGAAACTTGCCCGTCCGCTCACCTACGCCGAAAAGGTCCTCTACGGGCATCTTGATGACGCGGCCCAGGCCGGCCTCGTCCCCGGAGTATCCTATATCAAAACCAGGCCGGACCGGATAGCCCTGCAGGACGCCACGGCCCAGATGGCCATCCTGCAGTTCATGCTGGCCGGAAAGGATGAGGCCGCGGTGCCGGTGACCGTGCATTGCGATCACCTGATCCGGGCCAAGAAAGGCGCCACCCCGGATCTCGCCGCCGCCAGAAACGATAATAAAGAGGTCTACGACTTCCTTTCCTCCGCCTCTCAGCGCTACGGCTTCGGCTGCTGGATGCCCGGCGCGGGGATTATTCATCAGGTGGTTCTGGAGCAGTACGGGTTTCCCGGATTGATGATGCTGGGTACCGACTCGCACACGCCCAACGCGGGCGGCATCGGCGCCTTTGCCTCGGGCGTCGGCGGCGCCGATGCTGTGGACGTCATGGTGGGCATGCCGTGGGAAGTCCTGCATCCCGCCATCGTCGGCGTCCGCCTGACGGGGAGCTTGCAGGGCTGGACAGCCCCCAAGGATGTCATTCTGAAACTTCTGGGGATGCTCACCTGTGCGGGCGGCACCAACCGGGTCTTCGAATATTTCGGGCCGGGAGCGGCAGCCATCTCCTGCACCGGCAAGGCCACCATCTGCAACATGGGGGCAGAACTCGGAGCCACGACCTCCCTCTTCCCGTATGATGCCAGGATGAAAGACTATCTGGAGGCCTGCGGCAGACCCGAAGCCGCCAGGCTGGCTGATCAGTACAGCCAGCTGCTCTCTGCGGATGCCGAGGTGCTGGCCAATCCGGAAGCCTATTTCTCCCAGGTGATAGAGATCGATCTCAGCAGCCTTACGCCCCACATCGTCGGTCCCCATTCGCCCGACCGCGCCTCCACGGTGAATACCATGGCGGACCATGTCCGGCAGGGCGGCTACCCGGCAAATATCACCTACGCCCTGGTCGGATCATGCACCAACTCCTCCTATGAGGATATGGGACGGATTGCCGCCATTGCCGAACAGTTGATCGAAAAGGGGCTGCGGCTCAGGATCCCTCTGCTCATTACTCCCGGGTCAGAGCAGGTTCGGGCCACCATTGAACGGGACGGCCAACTGACCAAGCTGGAAGCCATCGGGGCCACTGTCCTTGCCAACGCCTGCGGTCCCTGTATCGGCCAATGGCAGCGGGAAGGCATCAATGCCGGTTTCAAGAACTCCATCATCACCTCCTACAACCGGAATTTTCCCAAACGCAATGACGGCAACGCCGGAACCTGCAGCTTCATCGCCAGCCCCGAGACCTGCATGGCCTATGCCCTGTTCGGGACCTTTACGGCCAATCCTTTCACGGCAGAGGTTGAAGACGCCGAGGGCCAACCCTTCACCCTCTCGGCACCTGGCCCTGTTCCCGAGGTACCGGCCCGCGGACTTGTCCGCGACACTGCCGGATTCCTGGCGCCGGCCGAAAACAGAAAAAACATTCACGTGCGGGTCAATCCGGAATCAGATCGGCTGGCCCTTCTCACCCGTTTCCCGAAATGGGATGGCGAGGATTTCAAAGGCCTGCGGCTGCTGCTGAAGGCAAAAGGAAAATGCACCACCGACCACATCTCGCCTGCCGGTCCCTGGCTTAAATATCGCGGCCATCTGGATAATATATCCAACAATCTCTTTATCGGGGCCGTCAACGCCTTCAGCGGGGAACCCGGAGAAGGGATAAACCAGCTGACCGGCAAGGTCCAGTCGTTCAATGAGATTGCCAGGGCGTATACAGAGGCGGGAGAGAGTTGGGCCGCCGTGGGCGACACCAATTACGGCGAGGGATCATCACGGGAGCATGCGGCAATGAGCCCCAGACATATGGGCGGCCGCGCCGTGATCACCCGCTCCTTTGCCCGAATCCACGAAACCAACCTGAAAAAACAGGGAATCCTGCCTCTGACCTTTGCCAACGCAAACGAGTATGAACTGGTTCAGGAAGGGGATCGCATCGATCTGCTGGACGTCAACAGGCTGGCTCCCGGCAGCACGGTCAGGGCAATCTTCAAACATCCGGACGGTACGCAAAGCGATATCCTCCTCAACCATTCGCTGAATGAGGAACAAATTGAGTGGTTCAAGGCAGGATCAGCGCTGAATACCCTGTAATTCCTCTTTTGCCCCTGCCTTCCTGCAATGAAAAAGCCCGTTGAGACTGGCTCAACGGGCTTTTTCAATCTTTACGACTCTGTCCGGGGTGAAATTATGCCTTCAATACTTCCCTGCCGCTGGCGGTAATACCGCTTTTGCAGCGGACCGGACTATCGGCATACCCCATTTTTTTCAGATCGGTGATCTCCTTGCTGACAACCTTTGCATCCAGACCGGTTGAAACAGCGATATCTTTTGAAGTGCAGGGGCCGCCACATTGAGCCATCGCCTCAAGCACTTTTTTCTGTCCCTCTGTTAATGCCTTCGAACCGCATGCGCATCCGCATCCCATTTTTCCGTCTCCTGTATCATTTCATTTTTCAATCTGCATTCCCGGCATATACCGGAAAACTCCAATCTATAGCCTGTAACGGTATACCCTTTGATTAATCTGGTGGGCAGACCGCCGAGTTTGTCCCTGTTCAGATCGAGGTTATCGAGCCTGTGGCATTGAATGCAAAAGATATGATCATGTTCACTCCTATCGCTGTCAAACCGTTTCTGCCGGCCACTCACCTCACGCTTGGCAATGATCCCGACCTGGGTTAAAATCTCAAGATTCCGATAGACCGTGGCCAGGCTGATCCTCGGTAATCGTTTCTTCACACGTTCATAGAGTTCATCTGCGGTGAGATGCTGCCTGCTGGCCCGGAGCTCCTGCAGAATAATCTCCCGCTGATGGGTCATTCGTAGATCCATATGCACCCATTATTAATAATTATTATTAAGTGTAGTTGGTTATTGTTTACGTGTCAAGAGAGTTTGAAGACAGGGAAGGAGAAATTTTCGTCAATTTCCTTTCCCAAGAGGAAAAATGATTTATAGTAAGGTCTGCTGGTTATCGGCGTCATTCAAATACCGGGTTATTTTCTTCTTTTACATCCATTTCCACGGAAATTTCGTCTGCATATGCAAGAACCCATCCTTGAAATTATCCACCTGAAAAAGGTCTTCCGCCACATTGAGGCAGTCAAAGACGTGTCCTTTTCAGTCCACAGGGGGACATGTTTTGGCCTGCTTGGCCCCAATGGAGCAGGAAAAACCACGAGCATGGAGGTCATCGAAGATATCAGCCCGCAAACTGCCGGAGAGATCCTCTATAAGGGCAGGCCCAGAAATGAGTCTTTCAGGGAAGAGATCGGCATCCAGTTTCAGCGGACGTCGCTGCTGAATTTTCTGTCGGTAAAGGAGACCCTGATTTCCTTCCATAAGCTCTTCCATAACCCGGAGAACATGGACGAACTGATCGACCGCTGCGATCTGTCTTCCATCATCAACCGCCAGAACACCACGCTTTCAGGAGGCCAGCAGCAACGGCTGATGCTGGCGCTGGCACTGATCAACAAACCGGATCTGGTCTTCCTCGACGAGCCCTCCACAGGGCTTGATCCGCAGTCCCGCCGCAATCTCTGGGAGATCGTCGAAGGGATCAAGCGGGAAGGGAAAACCATTATCATGACAACACATTCCATGGAAGAGGCGGAGTTTCTCTGTGACGAAATCGCCATCATGGACGGCGGCATGATAATCGCGCAGGGCAGCCCCAAATCGCTGATCAACACCCATTGCCACGGCAGCACCATCCTTCTTCCCCGCTATGCCCTGGGGATGGACATCCAGGATTTGCCTTTTTCCTGGAGGATACGCGATGACATGATCGAGATAGATACCGACAATATCCACCAGGGTCTGACCCGGATGCTCGATCTGAACATTGAGCTTTCCGAAATGCTTGTCCGTTCAGGCAATCTGGAAGATGTCTTCCTGCGACTGACCGGCAAACAGCTACGAGACTAGAAAAATGAGTTTTCAACGCATCTGGGCCATGTTTGTGGCCAGAAACTATGAGTTTTTTCGCGATAAGGCGGCCTTCGGCTGGAACTTTGCCTTTCCCTTTCTGATTATTATCGGCTTCAGTATAATGTTCGGCCATCAGGATCAGAAGCAGTTCAAAATCGGCATCTTCCCTGTTGACAGCCCGTCATCGGCCTTCAGCCAGGGAACGGTTCCAGCCTCACTGCAGACAAGCAAACAGCTGGATTTCGTTACCTTTCCAAATCAGAAGGAGGGGGAAGAGAAGCTGCGGCACTACAAGATCGATCTCCTGCTGGACCGGAATTCGACAACACACGCCTATTGGATCAATGAGGCATCACCCAACGGCTATCTGGCAGAGCAGATCTTCCTGGCCTCCTTCCTGTCCAAGGACCAGCCAGTTGCCGCAAAGCAAGTGGTTCACGGTGAGCAGATCCGGTATGTCGACTGGTTCTTCCCTGGGGTCATGGCGATGAATATGATGTTCTCGGCCCTCTGGGGGGTCGGTTTTGTTGTGGTCCGCTATCGCAAAAACGGGACCCTCAAACGGCTAAAGGCCACCCCGCTCACGGCCTTCGAATATTTGACAGCCCAGATGATATCTCGAATATTTCTCTTGATGTTCACCCTCTGCGTCGTCTGGTTCGGCTCCAATCTGATCTTTCATTTCCAGATTCACGGCTCCTATCTCCTGGTCTTTTTCCTCTTTTTTCTCGGCGGCCTCAATCTCTGCGGCATGGGCCTTGTCCTGGCAGCCCGAGGGACAAGCGAAGAATTTGCCAGCGGCGTCCTGAACATCATCTCCTGGCCCATGATGTTTCTTTCAGAGGTCTGGTTTTCTCTGGACGGCGCGCCAAAATGGGTGCGCACCTCCGCGGAGATTTTTCCGCTCGCCCACCTTCTGCAGGCGGTGCGGAAGGTCATGAACGATGGGGCAGGCTTTGCTGCGGTACAAAATGACGTGGCCTTTCTGGGAATCTCGACCGTGGTCTTTCTGCTCATTGCGGCGGCCATCTTCTCCTGGAATGAGTGAAGATACGGCCCTAGCCGTTTGACTCCGGCATTCCGGAGTGAGAATGCGCCACAAAGGAGCGTCCTTTGCATCCCCTCCGGTCAGAGGAGAGGGGATGCGAAATTTTAGACATAAATCGGAACAATGGAGCGATTTACCCGCATTCGGCTCTTCCTCGGTGAAGAAAAGTTCAGCAAACTGCAGATGGCCTCGGTCACCGTGGTCGGCTTGGGCGCCGTTGGGGGCTATGTGGTAGAATCCCTGGCCAGAGCAGGCGTCACCAGGCTGCGTCTGGTGGATTTCGATACTGTGCAGCCCTCCAATATCAACCGGCAGATTCTGGCACTGGAGAGCACCGTCGGCCAACCCAAGGTCGAAGTGGCCTTACGGCGGGTCCTTGATATCAACTCCGCCTGCGATGTGGAGGCCCTGCAGATCTTTGCCTGCGACGAGACCATGGAACAAGTCCTTGATCCCGCACCCGATCTGCTCATTGACGCCATCGATTCACTGAACCCGAAGGTTCAACTCCTGACTGCGGCCTATTTCCGGCGCATACCGATTTTGTCCTCCATGGGAGCGGCCTTGCGCACCGATCCGGCCCAGATCCGGTTCGGAGATCTTTTCACGACCCGTAAATGCCCTCTGGCCCGCCGCCTGCGTAAGCGTCTGCGTCACAACGGCATCGAACAGGGTATTGCCTGTGTCTACTCCACGGAAGATGTGGATTTCTCCTATCGGCCTCCGGTCCGGGAAAACCCGGACGCCAGCCCCTTCGCAGACCGGGGCCGCCCCCGAAGCACCCTGGGCAGTCTGCCCACCCTGACCGGGATCTTCGGGCTGTATCTTGCCAATCGGGCCATCCTGCAGTTGGTAGAATAAGGCGTATGATCCGGAGCGGATGAAGTCCTTTGACGTACAGCCCTATTCCGGGGATCGCCGGAGATTTTGCAACGAATTTGATTACAGGGATTATATGGTCGAAAACGGCCGGAATACCGTCACGGTCCTGCGGTCAAGGCTTTCCGGTCCGCTGGATAAAGACCATGGAGAGCAGCACCAGAAAAAGTCCCGGCAGGACTGAAACCCCGGGCCAGCCATGGCCGAGGGCAAGGTCCAGCACAAGGACAAGACCAGGATAGAGATAAGAATAGGCCATAGCTTTCGTGGGGCCTATATAGGGAATGGCGTACTGAGTCAAAAAAAAGGAGATCACCGTGGTAAATATTGCCAGATAGGCGATTCCGGCCCAGACCATCGGCGTCACCCCCTGCCAGTCTACCAGGAAAAGGCGGTTTCCAGACACCAGCAGCAGCCAGCCGCTGCCGGTCACCAAAATCCAGAAGGTCATCACCAGCATGGATTCCCCCCTGTGCAGCAACTGAACCAGAGGCGTATAAAGGGCCATGGAAAAGCAGCCGGCCAGAAAGATCAGATCGCCCTTATTCCAGGCCATGGCCAGCAGAAGAGACATATCCCCTCTGAAAATGACCCAGACGGCACCCACCAGGCCAAGGCCAAGCGCCAGCAGTTTTCCCCTCCCCAGCCGTTCCCCGACCAGAAAGACCGCGTAGCTCCCCGAGATTCCCGGCACCAGCGTATAGATAACACTGGTATTCAGGGCGCTGGTGTACCGGAGGGACAGAAACATGCACCAGAAAAAAATGACCAGCGAGGCGCTGATGATGCCGCAGCGCCAGATGGCCGAAAACGACAGCCGGGTGCGCAATCGCACAAAGGGCCACAGAAGCACGGTGGCCAGAACGAAACGGACCAGGGTCAGGACGGCAGGGTCGAGCCCTCCGGAAATCGCCGCCCCAACCGTAAAGGACGAGGCAACGAGTACGGAGCAAACCACCATCAGCAGATGAATAAAGGGGACGGAATGAGTTTTTTGCACCTCTGCCGGGTTCAATCCGAGAGCTTTCTTATTTGAGGGTTCCAAGAATTCCACGAATTGCGGCGGGCAGGTCGCCGGGAAGGAGGACTATCTTGGAGTTAGGGGAAGCGGACACGCCTTTTAAGGCCTCGATATATTTCTCGCCCAGCAGATAGACCACCGGAAGATCGTTTGTCTGGATGGCGTTGGCCACCTTCTCAATGGCCTTCTGGCTGGCCTCCGCCAGCACTATCTTTGCCGAGGCATCACGCTTTGAAGCCTCAAAACGGCCTTCGGCCTGGAGGATGGCGGCTGACTTGTCACCCTCGGCGGTCGTCACCGTTGCCCGGCGTTTTCTTTCCGCAGCGGCCTGTTCCTCCATGGCGGTCTGCATCGTATGAGACGGATTGATATCCTGAATTTCAACGGTCTTCAGGGCAATGCCCCAGTCCGAGATGTCATCGGAAATGGCCTCTTTCAACTTGGCCCGGATCAGATTTCTGTTGGAGAGGGCCTCGTCCAGATCCATTTCACCGATGATTGACCGCAGTGAGGTCTGTACCAGAGTGGTGATGGCAAATTCGTAGTTTTCAACCCCGTATACGGCCTTGTCCGGAAAGAGGATGTTGATGTAGGCCACCGCGTTGGTAATAATGACGGCGTTGTCCTTGGTAATGACATCCTGACTGGGGATACTCAGGACAATGTCCTTGGTGGTGACCTTATACGCAACTGTGTCCATATAGGGAATGATCAGATTCAAGCCCGGACCGAGGGTTGCGTAATACTTCCCGAGACGTTGAACCACATACTTATGACCCTGCGGGACGATTCTGACCCCAAGGAAAATGGTAACCACCACGGCAACCAGAAAAATTACTGCGATAATGAAACCCGCTCCCATCCTTTCACCTCAATGATTTGCGTTTTTAACAATAAGCGTATTCCCGGATACATCAACGACAGTCACCCTGTCTCCCACCGCGACCGTCTCATGGCAGATGAACTGCCATTCTTCTGCGCCCAGAAGCGGGGTGGTAAATTTGACGGCACCCCGTCCATCCGCGTGCGGGACCTTCGTCACCAGACCAGATTCCCCCAGCACGGCCTCAAGCGAAAGGCCTGCCGTGGTCTTATTCTTCATCCTGGGCCTTATAACCCGGAACCAACCCACGGTGAAGAAGATTGATGCCAGGGCCCAGGCAAAGATCTGCAGACCGAGACTCGTACCGGGCACAAGCCAGGACAAGAGGGCAGGAAAGAGCGCGCCGCAGCCAAACCAGATGAAGGTAAAGCTTGGCACGACCATTTCAAATATGATCAGCAGCATGCCAAAAACCAGCCAGTGCCAGGGTTCTATCATTGCGCCTCTTCTCTCTTCGCAACAGACAGGCAGGATCTTTCCATCCTGCCGCAGACAGCGGATTAATTTTGATTGTACGAGACAGCCGGAAAGGCGGAGGCCGAAACCGCCCCGCTGGCTGAACCGAGACCCTCGCGAACAGTTTCCGGGCAGAACATTCCATGCCGCAGACCGGCCGCACCGGATTTCCTGTTGGTTTCTCTTACCATCATTCAACGGGACAGGCAAGAAAATCCCTGCCAAGCAACAGGATCAAATCATTTTGAGGTCATAAGATAAACAGCCAGCAGGATAAGAGCGGCAACCGCAATTCCTCCGATGGCAAGCCTGATTTTCCCGGCAGGGTTCGCCTGCGGCTCGCCTTTTTCCCCTGCATCCTGGGCGTTCGGTACATCCGGCTCCTGAACGGGTGACAAATCGGCTTCCCCCGTTTTCTCAGGGACACATGTCTGACAGAAGGTCAGGCCATCATGAATGGAGAGGGTGGTATTGTCGGCAGGAACCCCGCAGGCAGAACATTTTTCTGCGGGAATGTTCTCAACGGCGGACAGCGACTCCTCGTCATCAAAACTCTCCGCATCAGCGCCATCCCCCTCCCGCACCTCAAGGGTCTCTTCACCGGCGGGGCCGGTTGTGACGGCGTGAGGCTGCACATCTCGCTCAGCCTCACCCGGCTCAGGATTTTGATCCTGCTCAGAGTTTTTCATATCCTGAAATATTCGTTCAAGCTCTTCGTCCAGCGCGGCATCATCCTGGACAGGTATTTCCGCAGCAGATTCGGAAGCCGGGAAGTGCTCCGATGCATGCATTTCCGGTTTCGGTGACGCTGCATCCGTATCCAACGGAACGCTAAATATTTCCCCGCATTTTGGACACTTCACTCTCTTGCCCACTAATGATTCAGATACTGAGCCGTTCACCCCGCAATGGGGACATTTCATCTTCATATCATCCTCCAGACTGGACGTTCACGTCCGAGCATCCTTCTCATAAATAGACGGGGCTCGGAAACACTTCGTTCACTTTTGTTCGATGGTGATGATTTACTTTTTCACAAAAGCGGGTACACTTCTTATTATTAAAGAGAAGATATTTCAAATACAATGTATTTTTGAAAATTATTAATAAAACCGCCTATGGATATTATTATCATTGCTGCTATGGCAGCCAATCGCGTTATTGGCCATAACAATACCATTCCCTGGTCTTTGCCGGAGGATCTCCGGCATTTCAAGGAAAAAACCTTGGGCCATGCCCTCATCATGGGCAGGAAGACCTATGAGTCGCTTGGCCGTCCGTTGCCAGGCAGGACAAATATCGTGATCAGCAGGAACAGAGACCTTCGCATCACGGGATGCGAGGTCGTATCAGATCTGGACGAGGCCCTGGGCCTCTGCAAAGGAAGAGAAAAGGTGTTTATCATCGGCGGAGGACAGATATTCACACTCGGGATACCCTTGGCGGATGCCCTGATCCTCACCGTGCTTGACAGGGAGGTAGAAGGCGATATCAGATTCCCTGATTTCTCCGGACTTGGATACATTGAGACCGGAAAGGTGCACCATGACGCCAGCCTGCCGTTTTCAGTCATCACCTACAAACGCGACTCAGCAACCCGTGTCCCGAATCAAGAGAGACGCAGCCGGCCCTGAAACGGGCATCCCGAATCTGCGGCTTCCCGGCCTTATAGCTTTAATTTTCCTTAATAATACAGTATAGTAAAAAGTACCGGACCGGATCGCACCCGCAAAGCGGAACGACCCGGTCCGGCTACGCAACCGCTCAAAGGAAAGCGAGCGGCATGAAACCCCGGCACATTCCCTCTCAACACGTACGTACGGTATATTTATGCAAGACTTCAAGGCGCAGTGCCTCCCCCTTCTTATTGGGAGCCTGCCGGTGTCAGATCACGCTCAGGCAACAGAGATCATCCTTCAATACACCCCGGAGATCCCCATCTGGCCGCAGTTGCCGGTGCATAAGGAGGAGGGAATGCTCGTCCAGTTTCTCTCCGGATTTCCTGGAGAAACCGAGCGAGACGGCAAGGTCTTCATCGACAGCGAAGCCGCAAGTTTCGACGATGATTTCCTAGCTTTTTATTCAGACTACATCGAGGTGACCGAGGGCGGAGCCGACCTTGGAAGCTCCCGTTTTGTCCTCACTCCGGACACTGCCAAAGGTTTTTTCACCTTTCTCGAACAGACCGGGCGCAACAGGACAGAACTGACTGCATTGAAGGGCCAGATAACCGGCCCGGTCACCTTCTGCACAGCCATGGCCGACGGCAGCGGCAGGGCAATTTTTTATAACGAACAACTCCGGGATGCGGCCGTGAAGATGCTGGCCTTGAAGGCTGCATGGCAGATTCGCAGGATGGCGGCGATATGCCCCACGGCCATTGTCTTCTTCGACGAACCCGGTCTGGCGGGATTCGGATCATCCGCCTTTATCACCATCGGTGCCGACGACATCAAAGCCTGTCTGAACGAGGCCTTTGCCGCCGTTCATGCCGAAGGGGGGCTTGCCGGAGTCCATGTCTGCGCCAATACCGAATGGCCCGTCATCCTGGAGTCCGATGTCGACATTGTCAGCTGCGACACCTACTCGTTCTTTGACAAACTGCTCCTCTATCCGGAGCATCTCAAGGACTTCTTTTTGCGCGGCGGCATCCTGGCCAACGGCGTCATCCCCACTATCCCGGAATTTCTCGATATTGAGACCGCGGAGACCCTGACGGCCAGATGGCTTGCGCAGACTGCGCAGCTGGAAAGCATCGGAATTTCCCACGACCGCATCTATGCCCAGACCCTGGTCACTCCGAGCTGCGGCACCGGTTCGCTGCCTCTCAAGTACGCGCAAAAAGTCCTTGAGCTGACGCAAGCGGTATCGCGCGCAATTCGCAGAACGAGCAAGGATACCGCCCACTGCGGGCGCGGATGATTCTGATAGTGAAAACCTCCAGCCTTTTCAAGCGGCCGGAGGTGGGAGATACCCTCAAAACTGCAGAATACGGAAAGGGATGTCAGCCGGCCATCTTCAGCCCGCTGGCAGTGCTTCGGGAAATGGCCTCGCGCCCTTTATAATGTCTGAAGATTTCGCGGGGACATTTGGCAACGCAGACGGTTTCACAGCTTGGTCCATAGGCGATGCAGGCCTTATGGTCGATCCTGACGATACCATCCTCATAGGCGACGGCTCCGGCTGGACAGACCTTCACGCACATCTTGCAGCCGATACAGCCGACCTGACAGACCTGCTTGACGTTCTTACCCAGATCCTTGGTTGAACAGGGGACATAGACCCTAGCCTTCAGGGTCTGGATCTCGATGACCTTCTTCGGGCAGGTCCTCACGCAGACGCCGCAGCTGACGCATTTGTCCGGATTGATGACAGGGAAATTCTCCACCATGCTTATAGCGCCAAACGGGCAGGCCTCTGCACATTCACCCAGGCCGATACAGGCATACTGGCAGGATGACGGTCCGCCGAAACTCAGATTGGCTGCGGTGCAGGAGGAGAAACCATAATATTCATGTTTGTGACTGACCCGGCCTTCCTGACGCGAACAACGGACCAGCGCAATCTGGTCTTCGACAGCAGTCAGCTTCTTCCCTGTCAATTCGGCAACCCTGGCGGCAACCCTTTCCTTGCCGGGAAAGCAGAGGTTTGGCGGAACTTCCGGATTGCTCACAACGGCTATGGCATAGCCCTCACAACCCGGATAACCGCAACCGCCGCATTGTGCCAGGGGCAGCGACTCGAGCACCTCTTCGATCAAAGGATTGACTTCAACCGCGAATTTATGGGCGGCAATGGCAAGGCCAATGCCAAAAAATAATCCGATACAGCCGAGCAATACCAGGCCGCCTATCGCTATTTTTATTAATGCTGGATCCATTTTTTTCTCTCAGTTATTACGTAGATTATTACCTGTACATCTCTGATCGTCCACGGACAAACGCGGCGCGATAAGCGCCTCAACAGAAATCTCTTTCCGCTCCTCTTCCCGAACCCTTTTTGAAAGGACCCTGTGCACAGGGTGGACCGTGCCTTAAAAAATCTGCAGGCCGGAAAATCCCAGAAAGGCCAAGGCAAATTGCCCGGCGACGATAAAGGCGATGGGGAGGCCTTTAAAGGTCGGCGGTATTTTCGCAAGCTGCATTCTTTCACTCACAGAACTCATCAGGTACAGAGCCAGCAAAAAGCCGCCTCCGGCTCCGAGAGCCAGCATGAATGTCTCAAAGATATTAAATTTATTATTCGCCATCATCAGGGGAACGGCAATGATGACGCAGTTTGCAATGACCAGAACCAGATAGACCCCAAAGGAATTGAAGAGGATGGGGTTTACCTTCCTGAGTATGGTATCAACCGCCTGCACAGTCAGCGAGACCAGGCCAATGAAGACCACAATCTGCAGGAAATTCAGGTTGTAGGGTATCAGGATGAAGTTGAAGAAAAACCAGCTCATCAGCGCAGAAACCACCATGACCATGGTGAAGACGACCCCCATCCCTTTGGCTGTGCTTTTCCGCTTGGAGGTCCCGAAAAACACGCAAAGCCCCAGGTACTTGGTGAAGACGAAGTTATTGATCAGCAGGGCCGAAATCAGAATGGAAAAGAGATACCCCAGATAGGGCTTGCTGACCTTGACCACTGAAACGGTATCGCCTGAAAGATTTTTGACTGTAACGATATGGGTCTTTGTGGTGTTCAGCGGCCCCTTGAAGTGCAGGGATACCCCGTCTCCCGCATAGTTGGGGACGGCCGAAGCCAACTCCAGCCTGATGTCGGGATCCTGCTCCTCAATGACCGAATAGTTATTGATGTCGGCTGCCTGGGCCTTGTTCACCTCAATGGAGAATTTAAGAATAATCTCATTTTTTTCTCCAAAGCTCTGCTTGCTGATCAGTTCCTGGGCGTGTACGAGCCCAGGTATAAAGGCGCAGAGCAGCGCAAGAAGTGAAACCAGACGAATGCGTGCGAGATTCATGATTTGAACCCTTTTTGACGTTTATAAAAGATCTCAATGTAATTGAAAAAAGCCATCATCAAACCGACCACGAAGAAACCGGCGCTGGGCAGGATAAAGAAGAGCAGCGGTTTGAAGCCGAGCACATCATAGCCGAGGATGGTACCTGATCCGAGCAGTTCCCGGACCAGACCGATGGTCATCATCCCGATCATGAATCCCATTCCCATGCCGAGACCATCCCAGAAGGACGCGCCGACCGGTTCCTTGCAGGCAAACATCTCCAGACGCATGGTTATGATGGCAAAGGCCACGATCAGCTTGACGAATATCCCCATCTTGGAGTAGGCCTCGGGCATATAGGCCGCCAGCACCATATCGATAACCGTCACCCAGGTGGCAATGGTCAACGTATAGGTCGGAATACGAATCCGGGGGTGAATGAAGTTCTTCACCGTAGAGATGGTCAGACTTGAACACACCTGGACAAAGAGAACGGCGACCCCAAGCATGAAGCCGTTCATTACCGTGGTTGAGATTCCAACGGCCGGACACATGGACAGCGCCAGCCTGAAAATCGGATTTTCCTTCAGGATACCGTTGGCAACCAGTTGCATACTTGATTTATCGTTTGCCACCTTGACTTTCTCTCCTCATATAAAATAGGCAGGGCCTCGTATTCCGGCCGATTCAAACCGTCCTCCCTGTTCCAGAACCCGGGTCAGAAGGGAACGACGATATTCTGCTCTTTTAAAACATTATCCAATATATTGATACGGTAGGCGAACTTTGCCACCGTTCCCTTAACGCCATTGGTTACCGAACGGCTGGAGATTGTCGCTCCGGTCAACGCATAGATGGCATGATCCTTATACTGCTGCAGGATCTTCTCATCATCCGCGTTATCCAGAGGACCTTCCAGGGATTTGCGATAACCTTCAGGCAGAGGCTCCTTGACAACGTCCAGCGTCTTCAATGCCGCAAAGGACTTATCGATAAACTGGTTTTTGAAATACTTCTTCTCGATTTCTGCACCGAGACCCGGATCTTCCTCATGCTCGACAATCGCCATGCCCCGGATCCCGAAATCAGGTTTCAAGGCCAGCATGACGCTGATCGAGGCCTTGAAACCGGGAAACTTGCCGTTTATCAGATAGGCAGTCCTGGCCCCGTTTTCAGTGACGATAATGGTCTTATCCTCGGCATAGGCAATCTCCTTGCCGCTGCCCAGCGCAACCTTGATTGCCTTGTCGCGGCTTTCCTGCTCTGCTGCATCATCGGCGCTGACCGTCACGGGCTTCTGGTCAATCAGCTTTCCGTCCAGATCAAGTGTTATGAAGGAAAATCCCACCGAAGCCCCCTGCCCAGTGGGGACCAGATAAGCGATGGACTTCCCTTTTAAATCGGTAACGATATAGCGGTACACGGCGTAGAGTTTGACCGTCTGGGGCACGGAAGCGACATCCTTGTATCCCAGCAGGGAGTACATGGTCTTCTCTTCGTTGACATGTTCATTATGCTTCTTGGCCTTGCTGGTCAGCACGAAAAAAAGCCCCATGACAAAGGCCGCGACCAGGCAGGAGAGAGTAAGCCTGATAATAATCGTGAATATATTTTTCATTTCACACCTCCCTGGGGAGGAGCGAAACGCTTCGGCTTGAACCAGCCGTCAAAGACGGGACTGAGCGGATTCATCAGCAGGATCGCATAACAGATCCCTTCCGGATAGCCTCCCTTCAACCTGATCAAAACCGTCAGAGCGCCAATGCCGATCCCGTAGATAATCTGTGATTTCTTGTTCGTCGGACAGGTTACGTAATCGTTGGCCATGAAAAAGGCCCCGAGGAGTGCGCCGCCGGACAGGACAGCAAGAAGCGGATCGCCATTGAAATAACCCTTGCCGCCGAAAGCCCAGCTGAGCAAGGCAATGGTTGCGAGAACGGAAACAGGGATATGCCAGGTCGTGTAGCCTTTGTAGATCAGAAATATTCCGCCCAGCACCAGCAGCAGGCCCGATGTCTCGCCGATGCAGCCCGGCCGCCAGCCGAGAAAGAAATGCAGATACATATCTCCGCCGGCGCCGAAGGCCTTGGTGAAGGCCGCCATTCCGTGCTCTTTCATCACGGCAAGAGGTGTTGCGGTCGCAACGGCGTCGATTCCCCCGATATATTTCATGATCGCCCCATTCTGCAGGGGCGGCAGCCAGGCCGAGGTCATTGCCACGGGAAAGGAGGCCAGCAGAAAAGCACGACCGAGAAGAGCGGGATTAAAGAAATTATAGCCGATGCCGCCCAGGATATGCTTGCCAATGTAGATAGCCATTATTGCAGCAAGAATGGGCAGAAACGGAGAAACGCCGGGGGGAATGATGAAGGCCAGGAGCATGCCGGTGATCACCGCGCTACCGTCCTTGATTGTAATCTCCCTGCCCAGCAACTTCTGGCTCACGGCCTCGACGGCCACACAACTGGCAACGGAAACTGCCGTGATAATGAGCGTCTGTATACCAAAAATAAACACTGAAAGGACCAGTGGCGGCACAAGACAGGCCACGACCGTCCACATAATTTTCGCAACCGACTCATTGCTCTTCAAGTGGGGAGAAACAGATACTTTCCACAGACCCACTGGTGCAGAAGGAGGGTTGACTGGCTCTTGCTGTTCGATGACGATTCTCCTAATAATGCCTTTTTTGTTGATCCTGCCGTCCTCGTTCCGCTCGGAAGGGCGGCGCTTTTCCCGCAGGTTCCCCTACTTTCTCTTCGCCTTCATCTTTGCCAGGCGGATAAACTGGACCAGAGGCCGTTTAGCCGGGCAGACATAGGCGCAGGAACCGCACTCAAAACACTCAAAAACCCCGAGAGGTTCGGTATCTTCAGCCCGATTTGCCTCCACATAGATGCCGATCTCTTTAGGCTCCAGCCCCATGGGACAGGCATCCAGACACCAGCCGCAGCGGATGCACTGCGAATGCGGCCGTGTATCCACCTCGTCTTCGGTGAGAAAGAGGACCGCAGAGGTTGTCTTCGTCACCGGCACGTCGAGACTGGAGACGGCAAAACCCATCATCGGGCCGCCCATCAGCACCTTGGTGAGTCCTTGTGTGGTCCCGCCCAGATAGGCAACGATATCGCTGACCTTGGTGCCGATTTTCACCAACAGGTTTGCCGGCCTTTTAATCCCCTTGCCGGAGATGGTCACCACCTTCTCACACAGCGGTTTACCCAAGGCAACGGCATCGTAGACGGCGCGGGCCGTCGAGACGTTCTGCACAACCACGCCGACTGCCGAGGGCAGCGCAAAGGCCGGTACCTTCCGTCCGGTGACGGCCTGGATCAGCTGTTTCTCGGATCCTTGAGGATACTTGACCTTCAGCGCATTAACCGCAATCAGATATTTTGCAGTGGAGCCTTCTTTAGCAGCCCTGCTCATGACGGCAATGGCATCGGGTTTGTTGTTCTCAATACCGATAACGCATTTCTGAATGCCCAGAATCTTCAAAAGGATCTTCGCGCCTTCAATGATCTCGGATGCGCACTCCACCATCTGACGGTGATCGGCAGTGATGTAGGGCTCGCATTCGGCGCCGTTCAAGATAAGGGTATTTATGGGATTATCAGCTGGCGGGTTCAGTTTGACATGGGTGGGAAAACCCGCGCCGCCAATACCTATGATGCCGCCATCATGAACCCTGGCGAGCAGTTCCTTGGCATCCGCTTTTTCCCAGTCAGTCTTTTCATAGACGGCAGGCGCCGCCTCATGATCAACGGTAATGGTGATCGAAGGAGCGCTGGTCCGCACCGGATGGGCGCTCATCCCCAGATCCTTAATCTTGCCGGCTGCCGGAGCATGCAGGGGGACGCCCAGCCCTTTGGTCACCGTGCCGATCAGGTCGCCTTCCTTGACTGCAGCGCGTTTGGCAACAGTGGGCGTGCATGGAGCCCCGATATGCTGACCAAGGATTATCTCAAGCTCGTCCGGTACCGGCATGGTCTCGATATTCAGACCTGCAGTCAGTTTTTTTGATTCCGGCGGATGGACTCCACCAAGAGGAAATGTCAATAATGATAGCATAATTTACCTTTTTCTCAAACATCCTGCGAGACCGCTCACAGGTTGATAGTCCCGGCTCTTCCGCACCCTTTTCCAGGGCCTAGGAAATCCCGCCAAAATACTTCATGAACTGAATCCGCTGGAGTGCCGCTGCATCATCGTCTGGAGCAACGCTCAATTTCCCCCGGAAATCACTGATCCGGTCGAAGGACTGGGACTCCATCCACTCCTCCAGCCCCTTCAGCAGGGAAGCGATGAAGGCCGGACCGTTCTTGTAAATTGCGGAAACGACCTGTACGGCCTTGGCTCCCGCAAGCAGTTGCTTTATAATGCCCTCACTGTCATGCACCCCCGTCGAGGCGGCAAAATCACATTTCACCATGCCGGACAAAAGGGCAATCCAGCGAAGTCCGGTGTACATGTCATCGGGCGTGCTGAAGATGGGGGCTGGCCGGACAGTCATTTTGACAATATCAAAATCAGGCCTGAAATACCGGTTAAACAGGACGAACCCGGCGACCTTACCCGTCCAGCTCAGGCGTGCAATAAGGTTGGCCAGGGCCGATGAATACATGCTCATCTTCAAAGAAACGGGAATGGAGATAAGAGAGGCTATCTGCGCTATGACGTCGAAGTAGATTTTCTCATACTCGGCGCATCCCTTTCTCGGATCACTGGGCAAGAGCGAAATGTTGATTTCAAGCGCATCCGCGCCCGCGCTTTCCACCGACTTGGCGAAGGCCATCCACTCCTTGCCGGTGACGCAGTTGATGGAGGCGATGACCGGTATCGTCACAGCCTTTTTGGCGGCAGTGATCCGTCCCAGATAGTCGGTCACCGAATTGTCCCTGGTGTAGCCGCGAATATAATCAACGGCATCGGGATAATCGGCAGTGTAGTCCGTAAGATTCTGCGCCAGCTCCGCCAGGATCTGTTCCTCAAAGAGAGACTTCAGGACCACGGCACCGGCGTTGTGGTCAGCCAGTGTCTTAATCTTATCGGTTGAATCGGTCAACCCGCTGCTTCCTACTATAAGCGGGTTGTTCAGCTGCAGGCCGAGATATTCCGTGGAAAGATCTTTCATATCGAATGACGTTCAGTCTGAGTATTGGTCTTCACATTTCCTGCACATACAGGTTAAAGCGAACAAAACGACAAGTGCCAGATGTGCATAAAGTGCATAAAGTATATCCCGATTTATTCTTTCACAAACTTAATCACGTAACAAATATACATAACAAAAGCAAGCTTGAATTGACACCTTTATCAAAAAAATACAACAGCATCTTAATATATTTACATATTTATATTGTTGATCAATTCCCGCCAATGGACGCCTCTGCGAACTACACCGTAAAACACCAGCCACATATGGTGTGCAAGATGTTCTACTATCTAACCAGCATGGCCGGACCAGGACGACCAGCCTCCTCCAGGCATGACCGCTCGTCATTTCAGTATGGCCAGGCCAGCACAAAAACGGGACTTTCATCGAAAAAGCAGCAGAATGCGCCGCTTTCACCCTTTCGCTGAATCCGGCATCTTCGAGCATCCTAGCATCCAGCACGCTCGATGTCAAAAGAGAAGGATTCGCTGCTCCGGATGACTCGTGGAACGACAAACGCCCACCCCCCTTCCAAACCACGATTCGATTGACAAAAATCGAGGAAAAGTGGTATTTTCCTGCACTATCGGTCCAACCGGGAAAAGGAGAGCACCAATGAAGATTATCAACTATACCCAGGCCCCCGGCCAGACTTTCCAGAGCGAGTCCGTCAAAGGGGTTACCGGCCGGGTTGCCATCGGCAAGGACGACGGAGCTGCAAATTTCTGCATGCGGGTGTTCACGCTGGCATCAGGCGGCTACACGCCAAGACACTCCCATGCATGGGAGCATGAGGTCTTTATCCATGCAGGCCAGGGCCAGATGCTGCGGCAGGGCGAATGGATCGGGGTCGAGGCAGGAAGCGTCTGTTTTATCCCCGGCGGGGAGGACCATCAGTTCAGAAATACCGGAGAGAACGAGTTCACCTTCGTCTGCCTGATACCCTCCGGAGTCCCCGAGATCTGATATGCCGCAGCCTGCAATCTTTGCTGCCGTGCACGTAATGCAGGTTCCTCCTTCGGGCAGTCGATGACCACAGCACCTGATCCGCGACTGCCCGTCACCGCAGTCCTGCCGCAGGTGAGGGCAGCGCTCAGAAAAGGACATGCCGTCCTGCGCGCCCCAACCGGCTCCGGCAAGACCACAGTGGTTCCGCTGGCCCTGTTGACGGAAGATTGGCTCCTGAACCGGAAGATCATCATGCTTGAGCCGCGGCGGATCGCAGCCAGGGCCGCAGCCGCCCGCATGAGCAAACTCTGCGGCGCGCCTCTGGGTGAGACCGTGGGCTACCGCATCCGCTTTGACAGCAGGGTGTCGCCCCGGACACGGATCGAGGTCGTCACCGAAGGCATACTCACCCGCAGGCTGCAGAGTGATCCCGAACTTGGCGATATCGGTCTGGTCATATTCGATGAATTTCATGAGCGCAGCCTCCACGCCGACCTCGGCCTGGCCCTCTGCCTTGACCTCTGCCAGCTCCGTCCCGACCTGCGGCTGCTGGTGATGTCCGCCACCCTGGATGCTGCGCCGCTCTCCGGCTTGATGAACGGAGCCCCGGTCATTACAGGCGAAGGCCTGAGCTATCCCGTGGAGGTCCATCATCTGCCGCCTGCACCTGACCGCGGCATCCCGGAAAATATGGCGAGAGGCGTGGAACATGCCTGGCGGACACGGCAGGGCGATATCCTGGCATTCCTGCCCGGAGCAGGTGAGATACGGGCAACCGGCGACCTGCTGACCCGCAGGCTGGCAGATGCCGAAATCCTTTCTCTCTACGGCGAACTTCCCCCTGCCGAGCAGGACCGGGTGTTGACCCCCGGACAGCGAAAGAGCCGCCGGATCATTCTGGCCACGCCCATCGCCGAGACCAGCATCACCATAGAGGGGATCGGATGCGTGATCGACAGCGGACTGGCCCGGCGGCCCCGTTTCGATCCGACAACCGGACTCGACAGGCTGGAGACGGTCAGGATCTCCAGGGCTTCTGCCGAACAACGCCGGGGCAGGGCCGGCAGGCTGGGGCCGGGGCATTGCTACCGGCTGTGGGGCGAGCAAACCGAGAGTGGCCTTCTCCCCTTCACCCCGCCCGAGATCGTCACCGGCGATCTGGCGCCTCTGGTCCTTGAACTGGCCCTCTGGGGCGTCTCGGACCCCGCTCAGCTGAAGTGGCTCGATTGCCCGCGGACAGGGGCCTGGACCAGCGCCAGCGGCCTCCTGCAGTCGCTGGGCGCCCTCGATTGCCGGGGACATATAACGGACAGGGGACGGAAGATGGCACGGCTGCCCGCGCATCCGCGCCTGGCGGCCATGCTCCTGACGGCCCAGGACCTGCATCTGGGAAGCACCGCCTGCCTGATCGCCTCCCTGCTCTCGGAGCGGGATATCATCAAGGGCCGGGAGCGGTCCTGCGACCTGCGGGACAGGCTGCAGGCCGTAGCCGGGTCCGGCGACAGCCCGAGCAGCTCTGCCGATCCCGCAGGCAGACGCCGGGTCCGGCAGCAGATCGATCAATGGAGGAGCCTGCTGCCCGAGGCCCGCGAGCCCATTCAAAGCGCGGAAAGCGGCCTGCTGCTTTCCGTTGCCTATCCGGACCGCATTGCGGTTTTGCGCAAGGGATCGCGGAATGCGTATCAGTTCGCAAGCGGCAAAGGAGCCCTTTTGCCCGCCGGAGATCTCCTTGCCGGATCGCCCTTTCTGGTCGTCCCGCAACTGGATGCCGGGCAAGAGGACGCCCGGATATTTCTGGCCGCCCCGGTGGACGAAGAAGACCTGCGCGCATGTCATCCGGGGCTCTTCAGAAGTGAAGAGCGGATCTGGTGGGACAGCTCCTCCGGCCGGGTGCAGAGCGCCGCCGAATCCTTGCTTGGCCGCGTTGTCCTTTCCAGTCAGCCGCTGGCCGGGCCCGACCAGGATGCGGTGCTGGCGTGCTTTCTTACAGGGATACGGGAAATCGGCCTCGACAAACTGCCCTGGACCGGCGAGGCCCGGCAGCTTCAGGCCCGCGTCTGTTCTCTGCGCCTCTGGCAGAACGGAGGGTGGCCGGATTTGTCTGACGGCGAACTGCTGGCCGACCTCAACTGGCTTGCGCCCTTCTGTTACAGGATGACCAGTTCCTCCCAGTTGAAGCGGCTGGATATCGCAGGCATCCTTCAGTCGCTGTTCCTGCGGGACCGGCTGCTTCTCTTAAACAGGCTGGCGCCGACACATATCACCATCCCCAGCGGATCACGGATCCGCCTGCACTACGAACCTGGCAGGCCGCCGCTGCTTGCCGCGCGTATCCAGGAGCTATTCGGGCAGATCGCAACACCCACGGTCTGCGATGGCCAGGTCAGGGTAACCGTCTCGCTTCTCTCACCCTCCCGGCGCCCCATCCAGATCACCGCCGATCTGGAATCCTTCTGGCTCACCACCTACGCAGCTGTCAAAAAGGAGCTAGCCGGCCGCTACTCCAGGCATTACTGGCCCGATGATCCGCGCCAGGCCACGGCCACCAGCCGCACAAAAAAAACGATGCTGAAGCAAGGGACGTCCCCTAATCCCGCTGCTCAGAGAAAAAAGAACTAATTTTTGCTGTGAAACAGGGTATGATGCCTCTCAGGAATGCAAATCGGAAAGGAGCATCGTTTCAGAGAGATCCACAGGGAGTTCCCACGAAAGAGGAATACCCCGATGACAGACGGAACACGCCCTTCGTTTATACTCCGGGATCAGCACCCCGGTTTTCCCATGGCCAATGCATAGTAAGCCGAAACATTTATTCTTAAAAACAGGAGTACGATCTCATGCTGCGACGATTTTCCATATCACTGGAAGATAACCTTCTGGACACCTTCGATGCCTACATCACATCCCATAAATACAACAATCGATCCGAGGCAGTTCGGGATTTGATCAGAAAATCTTTTGTCAAGAAAGAGTGGGAAGCGGACAAAATGGTGATGGGCGTTATAACATTGGTCTATGACCACCATCAGCATCAGCTCCAGGAAAAGGTCACCGAGGTCCAGCATGATTACCATCATCATATTGTCTCGACCACCCATGTCCATATGGATCATAACAACTGTCTGGAAGTCATCATTGTTCGCGGTAAATCCATCGAGGTCCAGGAACTTGCCGACAAACTGATCGCACTGCGCGGGGTCCGGGACGGAAATCTGGCAATGAGCAGCACGGGTAAATCCCTGCATTGATCCGGTCAAGACGCTGGCGCCCGGACCGTCTGCAATCCCGGTTGCTGGAAAGGGCGGGGAACGCAGAGAGGACAGGGGCGTGAGCAGCCCCTTGATTGCCCTATTTGGTGGCCCCGGTATAATCCAATAATTCCTTTCGCAACTCAGGGCTGACAGGTTCCTTGCCCAGCCAGATGCCCAAAAGGGCGTCATTGAAATCCTTGCCTGGAATCACCCCCTTCACCTGGTTGCGGATCGTAACCTCTGTTCCTGTGGCAGGATTATAGTCCAGGGAGATCTCGTCACCCTTTCTGACCCTGTCGAAGAGTGCATTAAACTCTGCAATTCTGGTCTGCAGCAGGGCCAGCTGCCGCGGGTCGGCATTGGCTCGAAAACCCTCATCCCAGGCCTCTATCAGCTTATCTTTGGAGAGTTCCTCATAGAGAAAATGCATCACGATCCTTTTCCGGCCCTCGTCACCGATCACACTGGCACTGTCGGAGGTCGGATGCTCCATATAGAGCTCGGCTATATATATCTGAAAAAAGAATTTCGAGCGGATGCCTGCTCCATTCAGATGAAGGGTCACCCCCTCTCCGGCGGCCAACGTCGCCGGTATCGTGACATCGGCAATTTCCCGTGCGCTGGCAGTCGCCGCCAGAGAAACAAAAAGGAAAACAAGACACAATATCCGCATGACCCTTCCTCCTGTATGATGTGAGTGAACGCCTGAATTCCCGTCTTCCCTTGTCCTACACATTTTTTTCCAACTCCTCAATTGCAGACTCACGTCAACCTGCATTTTTTTGCGTTGAGGGACCGGAAGGGCATAGCGGAAACCAGACGGGAGCGGGCGGCATCCTGAAAGGGAAGAAACGGATCAGGTCAGCGGGACTGCCGCATCAGGGCCCGATAAAACAACCGTCCATAATCGAAGCCGGCCACGATGCTGCAACAGGATGCGAAGATCAGAACGTAAAAGGTCTTATCAGGAAAAAGGAGAACAACAATAAAAAGGGCAAACTGTCCGAAGGTTGTCAGCTTACCGGAAATTCTTGCGTCCATATCTTTGAACGCCTGCCATTTTTTCCGAAAAATGACATAGATAACCGTAATTCCGACAGCCATATCCCGAATCATCACCGGGATAATCCACCAGAGGGGAAATTTAGCGGCGAAGACAAAAACGGACAGGGTAAAGAGGACGAATATCTTATCGGCAACGGCATCCAGCAGACCTCCCTGCCAGCTCTGCACATGCAGCCGCCTGGCAAACCAGCCATCGAAGAAATCGCTCAAGGCCGCGGCAACGATGAGATAAATCCATGAGGTCTCAGGAGAAATAAGCAAGCAGACCGATAGGATCACCCGTATGAGGGAAAAAAAACTTGGTATGGCATAACTATATCGCCTCATAGGATAGACTCTCACCTTCCGCCATGAATACGGAGTGGACCGGGAACACAAACTGAAAATGCGACGTGTGCCATCCGCCGCCCGCCACGAACAAGAAATCAGGGGAACAAGGCCCTCCCGGTCATTGAGACCGGAAGGGCCTGCGTTTCTCAGACCTTCTCTTTCCAGTCAGGGCGAAGGAAGAGTTCCGTCAGCTGCTTGCGCGTAACGGAGGCTGGCGCCTCAGTCAGAGGACAGGTGGCCTTCTGGGTCTTGGGGAAGGCGATAACGTCCCTGATCGAGGAGCTGCCGGTGATGATCATCAGCAGACGGTCAAGGCCGAAGGCGATCCCGCCATGAGGCGGCGCACCAAGTTCGAGTGCGCGCAGCAGGAATCCGAACTTGTCTTTGGCCTCCTCGTCACCGATACCCAGGGCCTTCAGCACCTTCATCTGGATATCCTTCCTGTGGATGCGGATGGAGCCGCCACCGATCTCTGTGCCGTTTAAGACCAGATCGTAGGCCCGGCTGTAGACCGAGGCAGGATCCGTCGCAAGCCTGTCTTCATCCTCTTCCCTGGGAGCGGTGAAAGGATGATGCAGGGCCTGGAAGCGTTTTTCCTTTTCATCATACTCAACCAGCGGAAAATCCGTGACCCAGACGAAATTAAACGCATCCTTCTTCAGCAGATCAAGGCGCCTGGCCAGTTCAGAGCGGAGCTCGCCTAAGACCTGGCGGACCACGGCGGGCTTATCCGCACCGAAGAACAGCAGATCGCCTTCCACCGCATCCAGGGCCCCGGCAATCGCAGCGCGCTCCTCATCACTGAAAAATTTGGCAATGGGCGACTGCCACTCGCCATCGGCCTTCACCTTGACCCAGGCCAGGCCTTTCGCCCCCAGCTGCACGGCGAATTCGGTCAGATCGTCCAGGTCTTTTCGGGAAAATCCGGCACAGTTTTTGGCGTTTATTGCACGCACGATCCCGCCCTTGTCGGCGATCTCCCTGAACACCTTGAAGCCGCATCCGGAGGCGATCCCGGTCAGATCGACGATCTCGAAACCAAACCGCATATCCGGCCGGTCGGTGCCGAAGCGGGCCATGGCCTGATCGAAGGTGATCCTCTTGAAGGGCGGCGCCACGTCGAGGCCGCGGGTCTCTTTGAAGAGCAGGGCGATCATCCCTTCCGTCACTTTGATTATCTGCTCTTCGTTGACGAAGGAAAGCTCCATATCGATCTGGGTGAATTCGGGCTGCCGGTCGGCGCGCAGATCCTCGTCTCTGAAACATTTGACGATCTGGTAGTAGCGCTCCATGCCGGCGATCATCAGCAGCTGTTTGAAGAGCTGCGGAGATTGCGGCAGGGCGTAGAAGCGTCCGGCATTGACCCGGCTGGGCACCAGATAGTCCCTGGCGCCTTCAGGGGTCGACCGGGTCAGCATCGGCGTCTCGATATCCAGGAAACCGTTGTCGTTCAGGTAGGTGCGGATCGTCTGAACGGCCTTGTGCCGGGTGATGAGATTGGCGGCCATCTCCGGTCTCCTGAGATCCAGATAGCGGTACTGCAGCCGCAGGGTGTCGGAGACCTCGATGTCCTCGTCCAGCGGGAAGGGCGGTGTATCGCTGGTGTTTAAAATCCGCAATTCGCGGGCCAGGATCTCAATGCCGCCAGTGGCAAGTTTGGGGTTTGCCATATCGCCGGGCCGCAGGGTCACCGTTCCCTGAACGGCCAGCACCCATTCGCTCCGGAGCTGATGGGCCTTGGCATGAACCGCAGGCCCGCTCTCGGGATTGAAGACGATCTGCGTAATCCCGTACCGGTCGCGCAGATCGATAAAGATAACGCCGCCATGGTCCCGCCTGCGCAGAACCCAGCCCATCAGAACAACCTCTTCCCCGACATTTCCCTTGCCAAGATCATTGCAGGAATGAGTCCGGCATAAACTTCCCATTGATTCCATGATAGTTATAAATCCGATTGAATTTGCACCCGGTGGTGTCTTGTGTATCTGTTGCGTCTTTCTCGTATACGCGGGGTCAGGCGGCAATCGCCTCCAAAAGCACTTGGATGTCTGCGAAAGACACCTCCCGCTGCTCCTGGGTCGCCATATTTCTCAACATCCCCATATTTCTTTCAAGCTCCGCATCCCCGATCATCAGCACGAAACGGGCCAGGGCCTTGTCAGCCTGCTTCATCTGGCTTTTGAGGCTCCTGCCTTCAGGGTCCATCGCCACCCTGGCGCCGGCCTTACGCAGATCGTGCATCAGCGAAAAGGAAAGGCGGGAGGCGGCAGCCCCCAGGCCGGCGATAAAGAGGTCCACCTCGGCACCGGTCTCGGCCTTCTGCTGTTTCTGCAGCAGCAGAAGGACCAGCCGTTCCATCCCCATCGCAAATCCGATGCCCGGCGTCGCCGGTCCGCCCAGTTCCTCCACCAGACCGTCGTAGCGCCCTCCGGCGCAGACCGCCGACTGCGAGCCCAGATCCGCCGTGATGAATTCGAAGGTGGTCCGGCAATAATAATCCAGGCCGCGGACCATGAATCTGTTGCGTCTATAGGGAATGTCCAACTGCCCCAGCCCATCCTGCACGGCAGTGAAATGCAGGGCGCAGTCGGGACAGAGATGATCCTGAATGGACGGGGCATCCTCGACTATAGCGCGGCAGGCGGGATTTTTGCAATCGAGCACCCGCAGGGGATTGGTGTTCATCCTCCTGCGGCAGTCGTCGCAGAGGGCGTCCTGACGTGCGGCAAGAAAGGCCAGAAGGCTTTCCCGGAATCCGGGACGGCAGACCGGACAGCCCAGCGAATTCAGCTCCAGGCTCACCGTCAGCCCGAGTTGTGCGAGCAGCAGGGCTCCCATGGCCATCAATTCGGCATCCACCCGCGGATTGGCGGAGCCCAGGATTTCGGCATCCATCTGATGAAATTGCCTCAGCCGGCCCTGCTGGGGCCGCTCATGGCGGAACATGGGACCGATGGTGAACAGCCGCTGCACCGGTTTCTGCACGGAGAGCCCATGCTCGATGTAGGCCCGCAGCATCGACGCCGTGGCCTCAGGCCGCATGGTGATCTGCTTTTCGGGAAAGGTGTACATCTCTTTTTCCACGATATCGGTTGCCGCTCCGATGGACCGTGCGAAAAGATCGGTCTTTTCCAGGATAGGCAGACGGATCTCGGCAAAATGAAAACGGGCGAAGATGTCCCTGGCCAGGTCCTCCACCCTTCTCCAGAGCGGAGTTTCGCCTGGCAGTATATCTTTAAAGCCGTTTAAGGCCTTGAGCTTCAAATCTTTCCCCTCCAAGGAACCGCAGTTCCCGATGCGTTGTATTTTTTTATCCATCTCCAGTAAAAGGAAGTTAGAATAAACGCAAATAGGCTAAAAAGTCAAGTGCAGCACTGCCGAAGCAGGCTCAAATCGCCATATTCCGGGATGAATATTCCGTGGAGATGGTTATAATGCATGCATGAGTATGCTTGACATTGCCAGGTATGTATGCTATCGAACTTTGGTTCTAACGCTATTTATTATAGGAGTTTTCTACGACAATGAAGTTGCCCTCACTGAATATCGCTCAATTCACGGCCCCGTTTCCGCTTATACAGGGTGGGATGTCTATTCGCGTTTCCACCTCGGCGCTGGCCGTGCCCGTTGCTAATTGCGGCGGGATCGGCGTCATAGGAGGCTCGGGAATCCCGCCCGAAGAACTGAAACAGGACATTCTGAAAGCCAAAAGTCAAACAAGCGGCATCATCGCAGTCAATATCATGTATGCGATGAAGAATTTTTATAATCTGGTCATGAGTTCCATCGAAGCCGGCGTCGACATGATCATCACAGGGGCAGGCTTCTCCCGTGATATTTTCAAGATAGGCAAAGAGCACAAGACAGCGGTGGTGATGATCGTCTCCTCTCCGGCGCTGGCCAAACTTGCCGAAAAGCTGGGCGCCGCCGCCGTGATCGTCGAGTCGAAAGAGGCCGGCGGTCATCTCGGCACGGACCGTCCCCTGCGCGAGATTTTTCCTCCCATCCGGGACGTTGTGAAAAATATCCCGCTCATCGCCGCAGGCGGCATCACCAACGGCTACGAGATGGCCGAGATAATGGATCAGTACGGGGCAGACGGCATCCAGATCGCCTCGCGGTTCGTTCTCAGCAAGGAATGTGACATTTCCGACAACTTCAAGCAGGTCTATCTGAATGCACAAAAAGAAGATATCGTCCTGACAAGCTCGCCCGTCGGCATGCCGGGCCGGGCCATCAACACACCCTTCATGCAGGCGCTGAAGGCAGGAAAGAACGTCAGCGCCAGGAAATGCGAATTTGTCTGTCTGAAAAAATGCGATCATCACTATTGCATAAGTGAACGGCTGAATATGGCCCGGGAAGGCAATGTTGAGGAAGGTCTTGTATTTTCAGGCGAGAACACCTATAAAATGAAGGACATCCTGTCTGTCGCGGAAATTTTTGAACAGTTCAAAAGGCAGGCGGAATCCGTCTTTAAAGAGGGACGAGGTTTTTCCCCCATTCTTTGATTAAGAGATTGAACGCCTCCCACATGGTCAATACCGGAAATATCCAACCAGCACCTGTCACCATTGGCCCTGCAGACCATCCGATTACCGTGGACGCGTTGGACACCGACGCCCTCTTTGTGCTCCGCAAATTAAACGCTGCGGGATTTTCCAGCTATCTGGTAGGCGGAGGGGTGCGCGACCTCTATCTCGGCAAAACTCCCAAGGATTTCGATATCAGCACCGATGCCAGGCCGGGACAGATCAGGAAACTCTTTCCCAACAGCACCACCATCGGAAAGCGCTTCAGGCTGGTCCAGGTCTTCTTTCAGCATGGCAAGATTATTGAAGTTTCCACCCTGCGTTCGCTCAGTGAGCATGACTTGGACGGCCCGGAGGCAGTGCTGGCGCCCAATAACGCCTTCGGCAGTCTGGACGAGGATGCGCAACGCCGTGATCTGACCATAAATTCCCTTTTCTTCGAAATCGAGCACTGCACCATTATCGACTATGTGAACGGGGTTCAGGATCTCGACAACTCAATCATCCGGATCGTAGGCGATGCCGAAAAACGGATCAACCGGGATCCCGTGCGGATGATGCGCGCCATCCGGCACTGCGCCCGCAACAATTTCACGATTGAGCCCGCAAGCTGGAAGGCCATCTGCAACAATGCTCAGAAGCTCGCGCTTTGTCCGACCTCCAGAATCCGGGACGAGCTGCTCAAGGATCTTTACGGCGGGGCTGCGGCAGCCTGGTTTCAACTGGCCGTCGATTCGGGTATTTTCACCTGCCTCTTCCCTCTTTACAGGAAGATACTTTTCCAGGTTCCGCGGGAGGGCATCTCCAGCAAGGAGCAGCTTGCCCGTATCATGGCGGTTGTTGATCGGGTCAACGAACTCCTTTCCAGGCAGAGAAGACCCAAACCGGCCCACTCCTTTATCCTTGCCCTGCTCCTTATCCCCTGGGCCGACAGCCGCTACGACCTCTGCCGTCAACAACTGAAAGGTCATGAACTTTTTCATTTTTCAAGAAAATTACGGGAGGATCTGGACGCAGACATGGGGGCGCATCTGAATCTCCGGCGCTCACTTCGACAGGAAATGGCTACACTTTTGACCAATCTGCCCATTTTCATACAACACCACAAGAACGACAGTTGGCCGAAGTGGCTTCGGAAGAAGAGCTATTTCAAGGACTCCACTCTTTTCTTCCAATGCTACATGGAGGCCATGACCCAGCAACTGGTCCCCGAAAAATCCATCGACCTCTTCAAAGCGCCTCCGAATTCAGAAACAACGGAATTTCCTGACAGAAAAGATCATCCACGAACGAACAAACCCGCCTTTTCTCAAAAACACGGCAAGGGAATTTTTGGCTTTAAGAAATAATACTACGTAGTACCGCCTCCTATTCTCCATTCTCCCTCTTCGACAGGGCCTTGACTCCAATTTCTGCTTTATATCCATATATTCAGAGTCTTATAGTTATAATAAAATTTTGCTATAATTATAACAAAAATTATTTATATATTGACATCTGAATTTGTTTGACATTTATTAGAGATTACCTCAATTAGCACATGTTGTTTATATTTTATTGAAATCCGATCTTCGTATGCACAACTTGCACAAATCATGTACAAGGCGCTCCAACAAAATCGAAGAATGGGTTGCGAGTAATTTTTCTTTTTTATCGGCACACCCCTGCCGATACAATCGCGCAACGCGCAAAATCGTTGTTTTACGCACAGGAGGTTGATATGGCAGACACAGTAAACAAAACTCTGATCCCGCAACTTGATCGACGCGGCTTCCTCAAGGGTTGCACCATGGCTGCAGCTGCTCTGGGTCTCTCCGAGACCATGGTTCCGAAACTTGTAGAGGCCGCCACCACAGCACAGCGTCCGCCAGTGGTCTGGCTGCACTTTCAAGAATGCACAGGATGCACAGAGAGTCTGCTCCGCGCTTCCCATCCGGACCTCGGCCGTTTATTGCTCGACATCATTTCGCTGGACTACCATGAAACGGTCATGGCTGCTGCAGGACATCAGGCAGAGCAGAATCTCAAGGACACCATCGAAAAATACAACGGCAAATTCGTCTTGGTCGTGGAAGGCGCCGTACCGACCAAGGACAATGGCATCTACTGCAAGATTGCCGGCAGAACCGCCATGGAAATCCTGGCAGATGTGGCCCCCAAGGCCGCTGCGGTCATCGCCATCGGCACCTGCGCCACCTTTGGCGGTGTGCAGGCTGCGGCACCGAATCCCACAGGAGCGGTCGGTATTCAGACTCTGGTCAAAGGCCCCGTGGTCAATATTTCCGGATGTCCTCCAAATCCAATCGCCCTGCTCGGCACCATCCTGCATTTCCTGACCTTCAAACGTCTTCCCGCCCTCGACAAACTGGGACGTCCGCTCTTTGCCTATGGCCGCAGAAACCACGATCATTGCGAGAGAAGGCCTCATTTCGATGAAGGCCGTTTCGTCGAACAGTTCGGCGACGAGGGCCACAGGCAGGCCTTCTGCCTCTACAAGGTCGGCTGCAAGGGACCTGAGACCTTCGCCAACTGTCCGGCCGTTCGTTTCAACGACGTCGACGTCTGGCCGGTCAGCGTCGGACATGGCTGCATCGGCTGCACCGAGCCGAATTTCTGGGATACCATGACTCCTTTTTATGAGAGACTGCCCAATGTCAAGATTCCCGGTTCGGGCATTATTGCAGACGCGGACAGCGTCGGCAGGAAGGTCCTGGGCGTCACCGCCGCGGCTGTCGGCATTCACGCTGCCGTGGGAATCGGCAAGCGTCTAATCAAGGGCAAGGAAGAGAAATAACCTGAAGGCCTTGGAGAGCGCAAAGTCCGGTCCGACAGACACAAATTAAAACTATCGGCGTCAAAAGTCAGGCACAACCTGACAGATTCCCGATATTCCAATACTTTATGGAGGTTCCACACATGGCTCAAAGAATCACCATTGATCCCATCACCAGGATCGAAGGTCACTTGCGGGTAGACGTAGAAGTAGACGGCGGCAAGGTCACAAAGGCATGGTCTTCCGGGCAGATGTTCCGCGGTCTGGAGATTATCCTCAAGGGCCGCGATCCGCGGGATGCATGGCTTTTTGTTCAACGCATCTGCGGTGTCTGCACAACCGTCCACGCCCTGGCTTCCGTCCGGGCGGTGGAAAACGCGCTGGGCCTGGTCATTCCGACCAATGCCCAGTATATCCGGAATATGATCCAGTCCATCCATGCCCTGCACGATCATATCGTCCATTTCTATGCCCTTTCAGCCCTTGACTGGGTTGATGTTGTCTCCGCCCTCAAGGCGGATCCGGTCGCCACCCAGAAACTTGCTGAGACCCTCTCCGACTGGCCGGGAAACAGTGCCAAGCGTTTTGCCGCTGTAAAGGATAAACTCAAGGCCCTGGTCGACAGCGGCCAGCTCGGCCCCTTCGCCAACGCCTACTGGGGCCATTCGGCAATGAAGCTCCCGCCTGAGGCCAACCTGATGGCGGTTTCCCATTACCTGGAGGCCCTTGATTATCAGCGCAAGGCCACCCAGGCCCTGGCCATCATCTCCGGCAAAAATCCGCATGTCCAGAACCTCTCCGTCGGCGGTGTTACCTGCGCCATCAATCTGGATAACGACTCGACCCTGAACATGGACAAGCTGTACCACGTCAAACAGCTGGTTGAAGAGGTTCGCGGTTTCATTCAGCAGGTCTATCTCTCCGATGTCGTTGCCGTCGGCGCCCTGTATAAAGAGTGGCTCCCTTACGGCGCCGGCGTGACCAACTATCTGGCAGCACCGGATATGTTCCTGAACAAGGAGGGCACCTCCTTCGATCTGCCCGGCGGCACCATCATGGGCGGAGACCTGAAGACCGTCAAGCCGATCTCAAGCCTTAACGACAAATATTTCCAGGAGAACGTCCAGGAATCCATCGCTCGCGCCTGGTATGACGGCGACTGGTCCAAGCATCCCTGGGAAGAATCCACCGACCCGAAACCCGGTGAATTCGCCGACGAAGGCCGCTACACCTGGCTGAAGGCACCCCGCTTCCAGGGTAAGCCCATGCAGGTCGGTCCCCTGGCCCAGATGGTGGTCGGCTATGCCCTCGGCCATGAGCAGATCGTCAAAAACGTCGATGCAGCCCTGGCCCGCATCAGCGCAGTTGCAGGCGTCAAAGTCGGACCCGAGATCCTGCACTCCACCATCGGCCGCCACGCAGCACGCGCGGTACGCGCCTCCATGATGGCCGATCTCGCCCTGAAACACTGGGGTCTTCTGGTCGAAAACGTCGGCAAAGGTGATCTTGAAATCTTCAATCCGCCCACCTTCCCCAAAGGCGAACAGCGTGGCGTCGGTGTGCATGAGGCCCCCCGCGGACTCCTCTCGCACTGGATCGTCATCCAGGACGGCAAGATCAAAAACTATCAGTGTGTTGTTCCGTCGACCTGGAATGCAGGCCCCCGCGATGCAGGCGGCCAGCTGGGACCCTACGAGGCCTCCCTCATGGGCAATCCTATTGCCGATGCGGAAAAACCTCTTGAGGTACTGCGGACCATCCATTCTTTCGACCCCTGTATCGCTTGCGCCGTCCATATGTTGGATCCGGAAGGGAAGGAAACAGTTAAGGTGAAGGCCCTGTAATAAACGGCTCCATATTCAACTGAATCTTTTTCTTACGGAGATACCGCAAGGAGGTCATTATGACGTACGAAAAGCAAAAATGCTGGAGCATCCTGCTCCGCCTCTATCATTGGAGTCTTGCTCTCTCCATCGTTTTTCTGGTGGCAACGGGCATTTATATCAACTTCCCATGGTCCAATACCCAGCTGTTGGGGGCGGGATCCTTTCCTGTGGCCTGGGTACGATATATCCACTTTGTGGCCGGATATGTCTTTACGGCAGCTGTATTGACGAGGATTTTCCTGTATATCTTCGGCAATGCTCAGGAAAAAATCACCGATTGTCTGCCGGTATCGGGACGCAACATCAATAATCTGGTGAAAACCCTGATGCAGTACAGTTATATCAGCGATGAACATGATGAGCGTCTTGGGCATAATGTGCTTGCTGGCTGCACCTATGTCATCACCATCCTGGCCGCAATTTTTCAGCTGATCAGCGGTTTTTTCATGCTCTTCCCGGAATCTGCCCTGTGGCAGGGTTGGGGAGTTGCCCTCTTCGGCAACCAGCAGGAGGCCCGTTTCATTCATCATCTCCTGATGTGGTGGTTCATAATCTTTGCTGTAATTCATCTGTATCTTGTTATCTGGAATGACGTCCAGGGTCCGGAAGGGCTCGTTTCCTCGATTTTTACAGGTGACAAATTCAAGCACAAGAAAGCATGATGACAAAAGGGGTGGAGTTCCTGGTCCATGGGATCGTCCAGGGTGTGGGGTTTCGCCCCTTTGTCTATAATCTTGCTGCTCGCCTCAAGATCTCCGGCACTGTCAGTAACTCCAGTGCCGGAGTTGTAATCAGAGCCGCCGCCACAAGGGAGCGGCTCGATTCTTTTAAAGACCTCCTGCAACAGGAAGCCCCGCCCCTTGCCCGGATTTTTTCCATCGATGAACGCCCCCTTGACTCTGACCTGCCGCAGGACGGCTTCAGCATCCTGGAAAGTGTTGCGGGAGAAAGGGCAAATACCGGGATTCCGCCGGATATCGCCCTCTGCGATGACTGTCTGGCAGAACTGTGCAACCCCGAAGACCGCAGGTCAGGCTACCCCTTTATCAATTGCACCAACTGCGGACCCAGGTTTACCATCGTCGAGACCATCCCCTATGACCGGCCCAAGACCTCGATGAAGGTCTTTTTAATGTGCGATGCCTGCTCCGCGGAATATCATGACCCGGCGAACCGGCGCTTCCACGCCCAGCCCAACGCCTGCCCCGACTGCGGCCCGCACCTGAGCTGGCATGATCGCACGGGCAGCCCGCTTGCCTGCGGCGATCCGATAGCAGCGGCGGTTGCCGCCTTCAATGCCGACGCGGTGGTGGCAATACGCGGACTGGGCGGCTTCCATCTGGCGGTCAACGCCTGTTCTGAACCGGCAGTGCAGAGTCTGCGGCAACGCAAGGCCCGCAAGGCAAAACCCCTGGCCATCATGGTCGCCGATGTGGCCGCGGCCCGGCTCTTCGCCGAAATTTCCCAGAGCGAAGAGGCTGCCCTTCGCAGCCCGGAACACCCGATCGTCCTCCTTTCGAAGCTCGACGGATCGCCCCTGGCCGATGGACTTGCCCCAGGCGTCGGCGATATCGGCATCATGCTGCCCTATACACCCCTCCATCATCTGCTGCTCCAGAATCCCTCGTGTCCCGCAGCCCTCGTGATGACCAGCGGCAATACCGGCGGCGCACCTATCTGCACCGGCAATGAAGAGGCCTTAACCCATCTCGGCGGCCTCGCCGACTATTTTCTGCTGCATAACCGGGAGATCGTCACCCGCGTCGATGATTCCGTGGTCAAAATGGGATCCGGGGGAGCGCGCCTGTTCCGCAGGGCCAGAGGCTATGTCCCGGCCCCCATTCAGCTCTGCTGCTCTCTGCCCCCGGTGATCGGCTGCGGCGGCGGGATGAAGAGCACCTTCTGCCTGGGCAGGGAGAAGCTTTGCTACCCCAGCCAGCACATCGGCGATCTCTTTAATCTGGAATCCTTTGAATTTTATACGGAATCCGTCGCGCACCTCAAAAAGGTCTTCGAGATTGAACCGGTCATTGCCGCCTGCGACCTGCATCCGGACTATATGAGCAGCCGCTATGCGGAAGAGCTGGGACTTCCCCTCTACCGCATCCAGCATCACCATGCCCATGCCGCGGCGGTCATGGCCGAGCACGGCCTGGCGGGACCGGTGCTGGCGGTGGTGCTCGACGGAACGGGCTTCGGCCCCGACGGCACCGTGTGGGGCGGAGAATTTCTACTGGCAGACCTGCTGGGCTACCGGCGTCTTGGCCACTTTGCCCAATTACCCTTGCCCGGCGGAGACGCCGCGGCCCAGGAGCCCTGGCGCATGGGCTGCTCTGCCCTTTTCCACACCTTCGGCCCCGCGTTCCTTTCCGGCAAAAAGCTGCCCCCGGCCCTTGCCGCCGTCCCTCTGGAAAAGCGGACGGTCATCGGCAAAATGCTGGCAAGGGGCTTCAATACCCCGCTCACGTCAAGCTGCGGCAGACTCTTCGATGCCGTGGCCGCCCTTCTGGGCATCCGCCTTACAGTAAGCTACGAGGGGCAGGCGGCCATGGAACTTGAAGCCCTGGCAATGCAGGCGGCCGGGAAAAACTGGAAGAGGCAACTGGACGCGGTGCTCACAGAGCCCCCGTCGGGCGGGCCGGAAGAGGATGGGTCGACCCTTGCCGTATCCCGGCTGATCAGGATGGTGGTCGACGCCATTTTTCAGGGCCGGAATACGGCAATTACAGCGCTTGCCTTTCATTTCGAGCTGATCAGAAGTATAGTACTAATCGTCCGACGCTTGTCTTCGCAGACCGGCATCCGCGAGGTGGTGCTGACAGGCGGCTGTCTGCAGAACAGCCTTCTGCTGGAAGGACTTTTTCATGCCCTGGCCGGGCAGGATTTCCGTATCTTTACCGGAAAAAATATCCCCGTCAACGATGGCGGTGTCTCTGTCGGCCAGGCAATTATCGGAGGTATGCAACATGTGTCTCGCAATTCCCATGCGGGTAACGAAAATTGAAGGAAATCCGGATGATTTCTCATCCAGCCAGATCGCTACGGTCGATGCCGACGGCATCGGCAGGGAGATTCGCCTGGATGTGGTGGACCGCTGGCCTGAGCTGGGTGATTATGTCATAGTGCACGCAGGCTTTGCCATTCATACCCTTGAGGCGGTCGAGGCCGAGGCCAATATCCGTCTGCTCAGGGAACTGGCAGCCGGAATGCCCGAAGAACTGCTCTAGGGAGCGCCCCATGAAATATCTCGACGAATTCCGGGAGAAAGGCCTGGCCATGCCGCTGGTGGCCGAATTGAAGCGCTCGGTCACCAGGCCGCTCAGGGTCATGGAGATCTGCGGCTCGCACACCATGGCCATATTTCGCAACGGCCTCAGATCAATCCTCCCCGAGGGATTTACCCTGATCTCAGGCCCCGGCTGTCCCGTCTGCGTGACCTCGGCTTCCCATATGGATGCCTTCATCTCCATGGCCGAGCGACCGAAAGTCAGGGTGGCCATCTTCGGCGATCTTTTCCGGGTCCCCGGCAGCAACGGGTCGCTGGCCAATGCCAGTTCCAGAGGCGCCAAGGTCGACATCGTCTATTCGCCCATGGATGCCCTGGAACTGGCCGTCCGCAACCCTGAAGACCTCGTCGTCTTCCTGGGTGTCGGATTCGAGACCACCACACCGGGGATCGCCGCCACAATTCTTGCAGCAAAAAATAGAAATATCAAAAACTTCACTGTTTTCTCCACCCAGAAGGTCATGCCGCCGCCGCTTATCGCCCTGCTCGGCGACCCGGAGTTGAAAATTGATGGCCTCCTCTGTCCCGGCCATGTCTCCAGCATCATCGGCGCCGGAGCCTATCAGCCCCTGGCGGACACATATCATCTGGCCTGCGTCGTGGCCGGATTCGAGACCACAGATCTGCTCAACGGCCTCATCCTGCTGGCCCGTCAGGTCGGCCAGGGAGTCGCCAAGGTGGAAAACACCTACCAGAGGGTGGTCAACTGGGAGGGAAATCTCCGCGCCGCCAGGATGGTGGATGAAATCTTCGAGCCCACGGACATGGAATGGCGGGGACTGGGCACCATCCCCGGCAGCGGGCTTGCCATCAGGCAAAAGTATGCCGATTTCGATGCCCAGGCCCGGCTCGACATCGTCCTGCCCCATACAACCGAGGCCAAAGGCTGCCGCTGCGGGGAGATCCTGAAGGGCAAGAGCATCCCGACCCAATGTCCGCTCTTCAACACCCGGTGCACACCGCAGAACCCCATTGGGCCGTGCATGGTCTCAAGCGAAGGGACCTGCGCCGCCTATTACAAGTACGGAATCGACTAGCCAACCCCTCTTCTTTCGCCGGAAGAGGAATCACTCAGCACAAGAAGGGCAACAATGTCTGAAAAAACAATTCTTCTCGATCATGGGAGCGGGGGACTGGCCAGCCAGGAACTGATCAGCAATCTCATTTTAAAGCATCTGGATAGTCCCATCCTCCACAATCTGGAAGACAGCGCCATAATTGATAACCAGCCGGGAAGACTGGCCTTTACAACAGACAGTTATGTGGTGGACCCGATCTTTTTCCCCGGCGGCGACATCGGCAAGCTGGCCGTCCACGGCACCATCAACGATCTGGCCATGCGCGGCGCAAGACCTTTATGCCTGAGCCTCGGCCTGATCCTGGAGGAAGGCTTCGGCCTGGACGACCTGGAGCGGATCATCATCTCCATCGCCGAGGCCTGCAGCGCAAGCGGCGTGCCCGTTGTCGCGGGGGACACCAAGGTGGTGCCCAGAGGCAAAGGCGATAAGGTCTTCATCAATACCTCCGGGATCGGCATCGTCCCCGACGGCATCGATATCTCGTCCAAAAACGCGCGGGAGGGCGATGTGATCATCCTCTCCGGCACCATGGGCGACCACGGCATCACCATCATGACCCGCCGGGCCGGCATCTCCATGCAGGGAAAACTCGAAAGCGACACCATGCCCCTGCACGGTCTGGTCCGGCAGCTGCTGGACGGGCTTCCCGGCGCCATTCACACCCTGCGCGACCCAACCAGAGGCGGAGTGGCCACCTCGCTCAACGAGATTGCGGCCAACAGCGGGCTTGCCATCTGCATGGAGGAAGAGTCCTTGCCCGTCCGTCCCGAGGTCCGCGCCGCCTGCGAGATCCTGGGACTTGAGCCGCTCTATCTGGCCAACGAGGGGAAATGCCTGGCCGTTGTCAGCCCGGATATGGCCCAGCAGGCTCTTGCCATCATGCGCTCCTGTCCGGAAGGCAGGGAGGCCGCAATCATCGGCAGGATGACTGCCGGAAAACCCGGACGGGTGGTGATCAATACGCCGGTCGGGGGCTCACGGGTCGTGACTCCGCTCCATGGCGAGCCGCTCCCCAGAATCTGTTGAAATCCACCTCTACCACGGTTTGTGTCTCCAATGGAAAAAATGCAAAAAAAGATCGGCATCATCGGCATCGGCAATCTGATCCTCAGCGATGAGGGCTTCGGCATCCATACCCTGCATTATCTTGAACAAAACTATATCTTCCCGGAAAATGTGGTCCTGCAGGATGCGGGAACCGCCGGCATCTACATGTCGCCGTTTCTGGAGGCCTGCGATCCCATCTTCGTCATCGATGTGGTGGATATCCAGGACGAGCCGGGGTCCTTTCATTTTTATACGATGCACGATGTCGGGGCCAGAAACATCCAGACCAAGATGTCCCCCCATCAGCTGGGGCTTCTTGAGATTGTCGAGATCTGCCGCCTGCGGGATGCCGCGCCGGAACATATCGAGTTCTACTGCGTCGTCCCCAAGGCATTGGATACCAGCATGGAACTGTCGCCGGAAGTCGCCCCCAGGGTTGCCGAGGTGGCGGAGATGATCATCAAACGTTTGCAGGACCTCAGTGTGGTTGTGCAGAAACGGGATACACCAGTCGAAAAAAGGAATACCCTCTACCATGCATGAAATCTCTCTGGTGCAGGCCATGCTGCAGCAACTCTCCGATCTGGCCGTTCAGAACAAGGCGACCAAGGTGATTAAAATCACTATGAAGATCGGGCTGCAGTCCGGCGTGGTCGCCGACTCGTTCCGGTTCGGCTTTGACGTGCTTTCGGGCAACGACGATCTGGTGAAAGGGGCCGAGCTTGTGATCATCGAAACCCCAGCCGCCTTCCGCTGCACGCAATGCGATCATACGGTAACGGCCCTTGCCAGACCCGACTGCTGCCCGAAATGCCAGGAGACCTTTCTGATCCCCGAGGGCGGGGATGAGCTCATCCTGCAGCAGGTGGAAATGGAATAGAAAATTTTCTTCAAGGCCTCAATTATTCAGCAACACAACGATAAGGAAACATTATGTGCGATACCTGCGGATGCCCGTCCCCTTCGGACCATGATCATGATCACCACAGCCACACATCCCCCAAGACCGTGGATGTGCATACCAGCCTGCTGGCGGCCAACGACGCCCTGGCAAAACTCAACCGGGAGCATTTCGAGACCATGGGCGCTGTGGCCATCAATCTCATCAGCAGCCCCGGCTCGGGAAAGACCACCCTGCTTGAGCACACCATCGAACAGCTGGGCGGCGGCATCAGAATCGGGGTTATCGAGGGAGACATCGAGACCGAACGCGATGCCGACCGGATCCGGGCCAAAGGTGTTCCCGTGATCCAGCTGACGACAGGCGGGGCTTGCCATCTGGATGCGGCCATGACCCATAAGGGCCTGCATCTGCTTGAAAAGGAACCCGGCGGCGACGCGATCGACCTGCTCTTCATCGAGAATGTGGGCAATCTCGTCTGTCCGGCGACCTTCGACCTCGGCGAACATAAGCGGGTGGTGCTGGTCTCCGTGCCCGAGGGACCGGACAAGCCCGCCAAGTACCCCAAGGCCTTCACCAGTTCCGATGTCTTCCTGATCACCAAGACCGACCTGCTGCCCTACTTCGATTTTCCGGTTCCGGAAGCCAGAGCCGAGGCCCTGCATCTGAACCCGAAGCTGACGGTGATGGATTTCTCCTCCAAGACAGGCGCAGGATTCGAGGCATGGCTGCAGTATCTGCGCGATCTGGTCAAACAGGCAAAGGAACGATAGGGTCTGTCAACCGCAGAAAAGGGCGCCTGCCGAGGTAAGCGCCCTTTTCTGTTTCAGTTTTCCGGCTTCAGGCCTGTGCCAGCCGGATTTGGGCCAGCATCTCCCGCCCGCCATTTTCAAGGATGAAATCCCCCAACTCCTCTCCCAGCGCCTCCGCTGAGGCCGCAGGGCCTGTGAGGCTGTGTTTGAGGATCTTGCCGCCATCCAGGCTGGCCAGACCGCCGCTCAGGGTGATCCGCCCGTCCGTGAGCACCGCCAGGGCAAAGGCCGGGATGGAGCAGCCGCCCTCCAGCCTTTTCAGGAAGGCCCGCTCCGCCAGCAGGCAGATTTCACTCTCCAGGTTGTTCAGGCAACCGCGCACCATGTTTTTTTTGTCTTCCGGCAGATTGTCCGAGGCCTCAACGGCGATACAGCCCTGGCCCACCGGCGGAATGAAGTCCGATTCCGGGAAGATCGTGACAATCATATCCTCATAACCCATCCGCTTTACCCCGGCGTAGGCCAGCATCAGCGCATCGCAGCCCCCCTGCCGCATCTTCTCGATCCTGGTCTGCAGGTTTCCGCGCATCGCCACGGTCTCCGTCCAAGGGTAATAATGTCTGAGCAGCGCGACGCGGCGCACCGACGAGGTCCCGATCCTGATCTTCCGGTCCGGCTCCTCAAGGGTCAGTCCGGGATCAAAGCTGATCAGGACATCATTGACCCGTTCCCGCTCGGTAAAGGCGATCAGGCTGAAGCCTGAAGGCAGGCAGGACTGCATATCCTTGGCGCTGTGGACGGCGATATCGGTGAGCCCGCCTGCCAGCTGGATCTCCAGCTCCTCCGTGAACACCCCCTTGCTGCCGATCTTGGCGATGCTGGTATCCAGGACCTTATCCCCTTTTGTTTCCATGCCGCAGATGACGGTTTCCATGCCTGCGGCCTGCAATTGTGCCGCAACCGTCTCGGTCTGCCACATGGCAAGTCTGCTCTTCCGTGTTCCTATCCTGATAATTGTCATAAAAGATGTCCTATCGTCCCATCCCCGCACTAAAATCGGTTATAGTCTTTATAAATGTGCTATCATGAGGAACAGGAATCCTGCCGCCCGCTCCTCCTTGTTTACGAATACACTGAGTATTATCATGCGTTTTCTTCTCTACAACATCCGCTATGCGACAGGCCACAAAGGCATGTATCATCTGCCCGTGCCCTATGCCGGCTTTTTTAAACACACCAGCAACAATCTGGATCATATCATCGACTTCATCCGCTCCGTCGATCCGGACATCATCGGTCTGGTCGAGGTCGATTCCGGTTCCTACAGATCGGGAAACTGCTGCCAGGCCGAGACCATTGCCCGGCGCCTGGGCTACGCGCATATTGTCGAATCAAAATATGCAACCAACTCAGTAGCTTCAAGGGTTCCAGTCCTGAAGATGCAATCCAACGCCCTGCTCTCCAGGGAAAAGATCGTGCATCATGCCTTCCACTATTTCGATGAGGGGATAAAGCGTCTGGTCATCCAGGCGGAACTGGAGCAGGTGGTCTTTTTCGTTGTCCATCTCTCCCTCAAATACCGTCACCGGCAGAATCAGCTGGAACATCTCCATCGCCTGGTCATAAACACCACCAAGCCGGTAATTATCGGCGGTGATTTCAATACATTCTGGGGAAGCAGGGAACTGGAGCTGTTTTTGGCCGCCACCGGACTGCAGAACGCCAATTCCGCCAACATCCCCTCCCATCCCAGCCATTCGCCGCACCGGCAGATCGACTTCATCCTCCACAGCCACAGTCTGCGGCTGACCGGTTTTCAGATTCCCGATATCCGGCTCTCCGATCATGCCCCTTTGATCTGCGATCTGGACCTGGCGGATTCTGTCCCGGATTCCCGCTGAATGCGCGGCAGCCGCACGGAGAACCGCGAGCCCTGATGAAGCTCGCTTGCAACCTCCACCGTCCCGCCATGGGCCTCGACCACCGCCCGGACGTAATTCAGGCCCAGGCCCAGGCCTGGCTGGCTGCGGCTGCGGTCGCCCCGATAAAGTCTCTCCCATATCCGATGCTGCTCATTTTTTGAGATCCCCATGCCGTTATCGGCAAAAACGATCACCACACTGTCGCCATCGACGGCGGCACTGATGCGGACCCATCCGCCTTCTTTCCCGTATTTGATGCTGTTGTCAAGGAGATTGGCCCAGACCTGGGCAATGCGGGTACGGTCCGCCTGCAGGGAAAGGCCTGGCTGCGGGCGGTTTTCCACTGTTATATTTTTGTCTTCAGCCACGTATTCATAGAGGGCCGTCACATCGGCAAGAGAGGACGTAAGGTCGACCCGTTCCTTCTGCAGATGCATGGTTCCCGATTCGGCCTCGGCCACGCTCATCATAATCTTGAGCATGGACAGTACACGCTCCGATTCCTCCAGGCAATCCGATAATGCATCGCGCAGCTTTTCCGGCTTCCGGTCCGGCTGCAGCGCATACTCGGCCACCGCCCGCAACCGGGTCATGGGCGTCCGCAGATCATGGGCCACATTGTCCAGAGAGGCCTGCATCTCGTCTATCAGCTGCCGGTTATGCTGCAGCAGCTGGTTCAGCCGGCGGTAGAGGTCTGCCAGCTCCGGCCCCGCAGCCTCCGAGGGCAAAAGCAAGGCCGTCCGCCCCTCCTCCAGGATGGCTACGATATCGGCGCTGAGCCGCCTGATGGGCGCCAGGCCCACTCTGACACAGGCCAGCGCCAGGGCCAGCGCCGGTAATCCTCCTCCGAGGGCTGCAAGCCGCAACAAACGCACAACCCCGCCGTAAAGCAGGGACAGGCCCGTATACTTGCCCGCCTGGACGCTGACCCCCGAGGCCAATGTCCTGGTGACTATGGTCCAAGTCCCGGTCTTTTCCGGATCGGCCATGGAGATCCAGACGCCCGTGGCCCCGGAATCAAGACCGGCCAGCCGGTGGAAGTCCACCTGCTCCGGACTGGACTCGGACAGCAGGAGCTGCTCGCCTGCCTTGACGAAGCGGATGAATGCCAGGCCCTGCAGGGACCCGCCCCCCCCTCTTGGCCCGGACTTATCCATCAGGCCGGAGACCGGCCGGCCGGCCAGATAGACACTCAGCCGCTCTTCCACATCCCGGACATCGTAATCCCGCAGCCTGTCCTTGATAAAAAAGGACAGGCCGAGAAGAAAGGCGGCTATTCCCAGCCAGAAGACAAGGAAATACCGAAGGGCGGCCCTCAGCCGCGCAAGAGAGACATCCGCCTTAACCGGCCCGAAGGACATAGCCGATCCCCCTGACGGTCTGGATCATCTTCCGTTCATTGCCCTTATCGATCTTGGTCCGCAAACGGCACACCAGGACATCGACCACATTGGTCTGCGGGTCGAAGGCATAATCATAGACCCGTTCCAGAATGGAGGTCTTGGAGAGGACGACCTCGGGATTGCGCATCATGTATTCGAGAAGCGCATATTCCTTGGCTGGCAGCTCAATCTTGACGCCGCCCCGGTGCACCTCATGCTTCAGCAGATCCATCTGCAGGCTGTCCACGGTCAGCACGGCGGGCCTGGTATTTTTCTGATCCCTCCGGATCAGGGCCTGCACCCGGGCCAACAGCTCGCTGAAAGAAAAGGGCTTGACCATATAGTCGTCCCCTCCCCTCTGCAGGCCCTGAATGCGGTCATCGACGGATTGTCTGGCACTGAGGATCAGAACCGGGGTCTGAATGGATTTTTTGCGCATCTGCTCGATTACACTCAGGCCGTCCAGCAGAGGCAGCATGATATCCATGACCGCCACGTCGTATTCTTCCATCAGGGCCAGGCTCAAGCCTTCGGCACCGTCATGGCAGACATCGACATTGAAGCCGGATTCCCGCAGGCCCTTTTCCAGAAAGGAGGCTATTTTCTTATCGTCTTCCACCAGCAAGAGTCTCATATCAACCCCGTTGAATCTCTTCCGGTCTCCCGGCAAAGGACGATGACCGAGCAGTTGCGGCCGGTGCGGCCCATGCCGTTTCGTACGGCCCGCCGGTAGGAAAAATACTCCGGCGAACAGGACGTGCATCGTCCGGATACCGTGATGGCAGCGGCCGCGATCCCGCATTCCTGCAGCTGCCAGCGGGTGATTGCCCAGAAATCGAAATGGCTGTCTCTGACTTGAAACCTGTGGAAGGCTTGCGGCAGTTCGGTCTTATAGTTGACAAACTCCCCGCAGCAGGGCCCAAGCGACGGGCTGACGGCCGCCCGCAGGAAGGCGGGCTCGGTACCGAAACAGTCCCGCATCCGGGCGACGGTCTTGCCTATAATGCCCGCAACACTTCCCCGCCAGCCGCAGTGGATGGCGCCGATGGCCCGATGCACAGGGTCATGGAGCAGGACGGCCTGGCAGTCGGCCTGCTGTATCATAAGCCCGGTCCCGGGACGATCGGTGATCAGGGCGTCAACGCCGTCTATCTCGTCCTCTCCGCCTGTTTCACCGGCATAGCGATACACGGCGTCGCCGTGGACCTGACGGGCGGAGAGGAGCCGGTCCGTCTGCAGGAACTGTTTGATCAGTTCCCTGTTCTTTCTGACCACTGCATCCTCATCCCCCACACCGAAACTGACATTCCGGCTGAAAAATGGTTCCCGGCCCGCCCCGCCATGCCGGTTAAAAAAGGCATGGGCGCAGCCGGGGGTATTGAAGTCGGCCAGTATCTGCTTATCGTCTGCTCTGTTCATCCGTATATTTCAACCATAGAACCCCCGATGGCCTCGTTCGTCATACATCCACCCCATCCGCCCGAATGCGGACGGCAACACACAATCGCTTCACCCAATAATAAAACGACATGAAAAAAAAGCAAATCCCCATCGTCATGGCCGTGTTCGGCACCACATCGCGGGCACGGGAGACCTACGGGGACATCGACATGCGGGTCCGGGAGGCCTTTGCCGGGCATGAGATCCACTGGGCCTGCTCTTCGCGAATAATCAAGGGGCTGATGCAGACAAGACGGGATCAGGCAATCAGGGACCCTCAGGAAGTCCTGCGCGAGCTGCATTCCCAAGGATATGAATGGGCCGTGGTTCAGTCCGTCCATCTCACCTGCGGCCATGAATTCGACAGGCTCCTCCAGGAGACCCGCGAGGAGGCCATACGGACTTCCATGGGCATGCCGCTGCTCACCGCACCGGACGACCATCGGCGCACGGCCCTCTGCCTGGAACCGATGATCGGCAGACATCCGGACAAGGCCGTTCTCCTGGTCGGCCACGGCACGGATCATCCATCATGGACGGCCTACCCGGCCTTCCAGCAGACACTGAGAAGGATGTACGGCGACAGGATCTTTGTGGGCACGGTGGAAAAATATCCGCCATCGGATGGGCTGGTTGCCGAGATATCCGCGGCAGGCTTCAGAGAGGTCCTGCTGATCCCTTTTCTGCTGGTCGCGGGCAATCATTACCATCATGACCTGATGAGCACGGAGGGCACGTCCTGGAGTTTCCGGCTTAAAGAGGCGGGAATCTCCTTCGAGGTGGTCCCCGACGGCATTGGCCGTCTGGCCTGCATCAGCGAGATCTTCTGCGATCACATACGGGAGGCCCTGGAGGTGATCCCCTTCTAGAAGGATTCCAGACGAACACTGGCCACTCCCCCGCACGCAGGCCGCCCGGGATCAGGGACGGTAGGCATAGTGTTTGTTTTTTCTATCAAGCATCTGCGCAACCTTAAAGCCGTCATGCTTCCTGTTGAAACGCTCATAGCCCTGCTGCTCGCAGTCCGGACAGCAGTTGAAGGGAAGCTCGATCCCCAGGCAGGCCCCTGTCCGGCGGGTTTGGGACTGGATGATCCTGATCCCGGAGCAGGAATCGCAATCTTTGAGCTCCTCCCGCTGCTTTTCCGTGATATTCTCAGTGTCATAATAAATATCGCGTTCCCGGACAAAATAGCGGCCCTCCCTGTCGGCGCCCCCCTGTTTCGGTGAGAAATAGACATCGGTCATCTGCTGGCACAACCGTTTTATATAATTCATCGTATCCGGCTGTTCCCGGATCAGCTCAGGATTAAAATCCGGTTCCAGGACCGCTGAATAATCACATCCCGCCATGGCCAGGCAGATGCCGAGATTGACATAGGGCAGAGCCCCCTTAATGGCATAGCCGCCCTCAAGCACGGCAATATCCGGTTTCAGCATCTCGTTGAGCCGGGCGTAACCCTGGGCCGAGAAACACATATTGGTAATGGGATCGGAATAATGATTGTCCTGACCGGCTGAATTGACAATCAGCTCAGGCTTGAAATCCGCCAGGATCGGCAGCACCACATGTTCCAGGGCGTGGAGATAACCCTCGTCCGAGGTATTCGGCGGCAGGGGAATATTGACAGTCCTGCCCGCTGCCATGGGGCCGCCGTTCTCCTCGGGAAAACCAGTGCCTGGATACAGGGTGCGCCCGTCCTGATGCATGGAAATAAAAAGAACATCGGGATCATGCCAGTAGACATCCTGGGTGCCGTCCCCGTGATGGCAGTCCGTGTCGACAATGGCGATACGCTTCTGCCCGTAATGTTCCCGGATCCATTCAATCATCACGGCCTCGATATTGACATTGCAGAAGCCCCGGTTGCCTTGAACCACCTTCATCGCATGATGGCCGGGAGGACGGACCAGGGCAAAGGCGCGCCGGGTCTCTTTTTCCATCACCAGCCTGGCGGCCTGGATGGCTCCTCCCGCCGAAATCCGGTGCGATTCCGTAGCAATCGCATCCACGGACGGAAAACAGAAATGGGTCCGCAGTATATCCTGATCCGTGGCCCTCAAGGGACGGTGCTCAGTAATTCCCTGGATATCAAACAGCCCCTCTTCCCGGAACTGATCCTGCGTGTACAACAGGCGCTCCTCCCGTTCGGGATGGGTTTCGGAAATGGCCCAGTCATAGGCAGGGAAAAAGATAACTCCAAGAGATGATTTTGCTTTCAACATGGGATGACCTCTGGGTTCGAAGAATATTCGCTGGAATCGGTTCACCGCATTGCGGTTACGGCCTGCTGTTGACTCGGATACCGGTATTCCCGGTGTCAATATGAGCAATGACCGCCGGTTGCACCTGGGACACCACCCGGATATTTCTGCCGGCCGTATAAAAATCCTCCACAACATTGAACGAATCCGCCTGGGTTATCTGGACCTCGTCAGCAGAGATGGACACGCCCGCCTGCTCCAGATCGTCGATCAGAAGAGATCTGGCCTCGCTGGTGGCTGCTTCCAGGTCATAGTTTCTCGGAACTGAACGGTAAATTGCAAGCCGCGGAACCGAGAGCATACCTTTGACGGTATCCGCCGTCAGATCCAGATACGAGGTCGAGCGGGTCAGGGCGGCACCGATGGCGTTGGCGACTTCATAGAGGGGAGGAACAACAACCTCCATCCCCAGCCTGGTCTGCAGAAGCTCCTTGAAGACTGCGGCGGGGCCACCGATCATGATCAGCCGGGTGGGGAAAATGGGCCTGTCCTCCAGAATCTCATGGATGGTATAGACCGGCCTGGAATTCACCAGGGCAATCAGATCCTCGATCTTGGCGCTTATGGCATTAATAGCCACATCCATAGCCTTGGAGGCCAGTTGCATCCCTGTCATGCCATGGGCAACGGCCAGCGCCTCCACTCCTTCGACAGAACGCTGCTCATCGCCAAAGGCTGCCAGCTTCAGGACATTGAAGGCATCCATCAGGGTCGGCGAAAAGCCGCCCCTGGCCATACAAGGGCCAATTCGTTTCGGCCCCACCAGAACCTGATCCTGCTCAACCTGAAGCAGAGAGTCGCCGCCGATGCCGATGGATTCAACATGCATGGCCCGGACAAGGGTTGGGCGGCCCTCTATGGAGATGCCCTCCCGCTCCAGAAGTGGCTGGCCTCCGGCGAAAATGGCGACATCCGTGGTCGTGCCGCCGATGTCGAGAATCAGGGCATCGGAGCTGGTTCTGGTGATGGCCAGAATCCCCATGACCGAAGCGGCCGGGCCGGAAAAAATGGACTGGACCGGAGTTTCCAAGGCCCGCGACATCGGCATGGTGCCGCCGTCGGCCTTCAGGATGTTGACCTCGGCCTGTATATTAAACCCCCGCAGACTCTCCATCAATGCCGTCGAGAAGGTGTGGAAATTCCGCCACACTGCCGAGTTGTAATAAGCCGTGTGGATCCTCCGTCCGAAATTCAGCTGGCCGGAAATCAGATGGCCGGAGGAGATGAAATCGGCCCGCTCCTGCAGGTATCCCCTGATTGTGTTTTCGAATACGGGATTGCGCGGCGAAAATTTGGCCACCACAGCAAAGGTCTTGACCCCTTTCTCAAAGCAGTCTGTGAAGGCCGCCTGCAGCGCCTCGAGATCCAGCGGCGCGGTCTCCGTTCCCAGGTGATCGAGCGAGCCCGGTATGAGATGGTAATGATCCCCGACCCGGTAGGTCTCGGGCGCGATCCCCGGACCGCCTACCACCAGGACTCCCACCGGATCGATATTGCCGGTCACTATGGCGTTGGTGTTCAGGGTCGTGCTGAGGTTGAGCGTTCTGACGGCCTTCGGATCCTGATTCAAAAGGATGGAGTTTAAAACCTGACTGATGGATTCCAGCAGATTATCGTACAGCGTCGGGGCCTTGGCGGCGGCGATGAGCCGTTCTCCATCGATGAGCACACCATCCGTGTGTGTGCCACCGATATCAATACCTATGCGCATAACTAAATCCTTCCCATAATAAGATTAAGTGGCGGTATTCAAGCTCGTGCGGTCTATTCCTCTATAATAATGTGTTTGAATTCCGGGTACCGGGCAAGAAAGACTTTTTTCCGTCTGCGAGAAACCGTTCAAAATCCCGATCCCTTTCGGTCAGTTCCTGCCGGAACTCCGGTCTGAAGACAGCGCAGAAGGCCTGCATCTCTGTCCTGTCTTCACTGCAAACGGTCACACGGCAGCGGTTATACATTTTCTGCTCAAACCTGTCCAGCCTTCCGGGGCGACATCATGATAGCCTTCGACCAGATTGGCCCTTGCTTGGCATACTAACAGGGTACTGCTCATTTTTAACGGCCAACCGGCAATAGCCGGTCGAGATGGCGCGGGTATGGAAGAGCGGCCGTCCAACAACCGCAAACAGGATGTCCTCGCACATCAGCGAACCGTAGGCAAAGAGATTCTCCATGATCTCATGATACGAAACAGGAAAGAGTTTCCCTCCTACGGTCTGTCAGAACATTTCCCGGCATAAGGCGTTCTACACTCCAGGAAGAGATGCAGCAGGTCAAGAGGGTTGAAAGCGTGTTTCCGGTCAGTCTTTCCGGGGCGATCCTAACCGGCAGAGGTTGCCCGAATGTACGGCAGGACAGCAAACAGAAACACACGTCTTCCTATCAATATCTTCATTGTATACCAGGGAAGCAGGCCGATTGCATCAAGAAAAATGCCTTCCGGGATGTGGAGCCGCGAGAGACTCGTTTCGCACCCCGGAATTCCCGAGCAGGCCGCATGCAGGAAGGGCTATTTCAGACCGGCAAAGATCTTAGCCAGATTGTTGTCGATGACATAGATGCAGATCTCGCGGGCTCCCTGCCTGGAGTAGCGGTATTTTTCCCACAGGTTTTTCATCAGGAATGTCACGTCATCACGGATTTTTTTATCGTAGGTCTTGAAGGATTCCTCGTCGAAATCCTTCACCGCCCTGCGGAAATTCTCATTTTCCAGAAATGGCTCCAGGACCTTTTCCTTCAGATTGTACTCGTACCGGTCATGCAGTTGTTCATAGAGGGTGGTCTTGGTGATGGGGAGGTTGTCCCGCAGCATTTCCTGAGTCAGAGCACTGGTTGTATAGGATTTCTGCACATCGGCCCTGAACCTGGCGGCATCCTTCAAACTGGTCAGCAGTCTCGCCTCTATGCGCTTAAAATATTCCTCTGTTATTTCAATATATTCTCCAGTATATTTACAGAATTCGACTGTTCCGGGCTCAAAGTTCACCGCAAACATATAGTTTTGAATCTCTCGAGCGATCTGCTCCTCGTTATAATAGTAGAGCGACTCCTTGACCTCCTGGAGGACCGAATAATTATACATTTTCAGCACAGAATCGAGGAACCCGAGGGGCAGGATATTGCGATCCTGCTTGCAGTATTTCTTAAAGAACTTGATCAGCATGGACATATCAATGAGCTTATCGTCCTGCTTGTAACTGGAATAAAATTCGTTGAACATCCGGATGGAATCGCGTCCCGACAGTCCCTTCCAGCCGTCCTTTTCGGATTCGGCGATGATCTTCTGCCGCCGTTTTGCGGTGAAACTTTTCAGGTCCTCCTCCAGAAGCCATTTGGGGATGAAGCCGGTGTAGATCTCCATCTTCAGAAGCTGCAGGTTCTGATCGCAAAAAAGCTCGTATTTTTCAGGATTTCCTATCCACTCCAGCATGGAATCCGATTTGGTATGCAGGCGGGTGGCAATGATGGTCCGGGCAAAATTATGCAGGACCCTGGGCAGAAAGCTCTCTTCGATGTGCCGGCCGAAGATCTCCCGGTAGATCTCAACCTCTGTTTTGAGATCGAGTATATAGGGGACGTTGATGTATTCGATCCGGTCGGAGAAGGCCTGCAGATCCTTAAAGAGTTTCTTATCCTCGGGGTTCATCAGCGCAAAGAGCAGGGAGTTGACGTTTTCCTCAATGTCCTCCACCTTATGTACCCCGTCGCTGATGATATTGTGCAGCTCCATCAGCCGTTCCGTATTATGGGATTTTATATCCATCAGCGCATAGATGCCGTTGTTGGTCTTGGCATAGCGGGAATAGAGATAATTGACCTGATTGGAATCGACAAAGAGGGTGTCCAGGGAACGCTGTATCATCTCATTGCGCATCACAACCTGCTGCAGGGGCTTATCGCCGGGGCTGAAGACTGAAATCCCCTCGCCAATCCTCCTGTTGATGAGATAGGGACGGGCAAAGGCCAGTTCCAGAACCTTGGCAGGATCGTTGTACTTGCGCATCAGCGTCTGATAAAGCGATGTGCAGATGGTGCAGGGGGAGTCCTGGAAGACCCACTCATATTTTTTATCCGTGAACAGCTTCCATTTGAACTCTTCATTTTCCAGGATATCATCGAAAAACTGCCGTCTGGCCTTTTTCGGTATCAACAGGATAGGGTGATCGTGGCTGGGGCAGGGCACCTCGAAATAGCTGCCGAGATCTCCCTCCTTATCGCAGGCACAGCGCATCTCCTTGGCCAGATCCGTTTTCCCGTCGTTTTCCAGGACCCAGGCAAGTTTATCGGTGAGGGAATTCAACGAATGAACACCTCCCACCAGATGGTCGCGCTTCAGGCGCCAGACGATTTCATACCGGGCGCCTTCGGGCGTATTGGCATACTCTTCAAATTTCCTCAGAAGATTATTGAGAAAGGTTGATTTACCGCTGCCGTGCGGCCCCTCGAAGATATAGATTTTATTCTGCTGGGCCCCGAAGGAAAGCGAGTCGACATGGGCCACCAGTCTGTTGGCAAAGAGCCGGTCGGCAAAAAACGGGCGGTCCGAACCCTCGACAAACAGGCGGCTGCAATCATAGTTCAGATAATGAATGGACTCGGGGTCATCGAGATACTCATCCATGTCAGCGCTGACATAGGTCTTGATCATGTCGGAATAGACCTGATAGACGCTTCTGACAACCCGATGGGGATGAGCGACAAGCTCCTGTATGAATTCAGAGAAGGAAAGTGTCGGCTGCTGTTCCCAGCCGATATCCTCCTGGCTGAGATTCTCCATGGCTTTTATCAAATCCCGCATTTTCGCTGGCTCCCTCTTTATGGCTTCGTTGCTCTTCAGGGCAGTCTTCAATCAAGAATCTTACGACTCAGCTTTCTGTCCTTCATTCTGTACCGGACCCTTTGCCAGGCGATTTCCCGATTGGAATCCCCCGGATTATCCGCATCCTCGGGCTGGGTCAAAAGCCCCTGAGGCACAACCTCCGAGGTATCCAGGTAGACCTGACCTCCCCAGAGATATTCAATGCCCAGTAAGGCCCCTTTGATATAATCCTGGACCAGAGGCTTCCCCTCGAAGACATGGTTCAGCTGGAGAGTATTGTCCGTCAGTACCTGCAACTGAATAGAGGGAGGATGATACAGGGATTCGAGAACCATATCTTTGTAGTCCCGTGCCTTTCTGCTCTTCACATAGTACTGCCAGGCCATCCGTTCCTTATTGAGCCGTTTTCCGGCCACAAAGAGCTTATGGAGATCGACAAAGTCCTGATCGATGAAAGTGTTGACAAACATCGAATCGGCAAGGTTTTCCCGGACCGAAAAGATGAAATCCCGTCCCTTTTCAATATTGGTGTCATACTTCCGGCGGCTTTCCTTGTCCTTCAACATCATGAAGTCCATGGATATCCGCCCTTTGTTCGCCTTCTCTTCCAGATAGGAAAAGAGCCGCATCCCGAGCGCGTAGGGGTTCAGGCCGACCCTCGGCATGGAAGTGACCTTGGCGTTGACAATGGCGAAATCCACCTCATGGCCGCGGATGCGGTCATCCTGAAGAAAGAGGGTCTCGTGCCAATAGCTGGCCCAGCCCTCATTGAGGATTTTCGTCCGGATCTGGGGCTGGAAATACAGCGACGTCGACCGGACCACTTCCATCACCGTCAGCATCCACTGGTTTTCCTCCCGGTTCAGAAACTCCGAATGCTCCATCATGAACTGGAAGATATCCAGCCGTTCGGAGGGTTTTTCATTATTTTTCTTCTTTTCATAGCGGGATTCGAACTCTGAATACCGGCTTTTGACATCCTCCAGAAAAAGAAATTCGCCCTCTTGCGGCTGCTTGCGGACGATGGCATTATACTTCTCCAGTTCCTTGATGTATTCCACGGTGGAGACCTTCTTCTCATCCTGCAGAAAGGTGTCGAAGAAGAAATCCAGCCGGGAGAGCTGATTGTCTGCTGCCCCCCGCGCATAAGGCGACAGCAGGGAGAAATATCCGACCAGATTATCGATTGCCCGTGAGAATTCGATGACATAGTCGACCCAGCGGCCCTTCTCCGACCTCAGTTTGGCAATCAGCCGTTTATCGGAAAGAGCGCGGCTGGCGAAATCATAATCCCAGGTATGGCGGAAGAAGAGATTGTTCTGGAAAAAATCGATATGGCCGATGACATGATAAAAGATCATCACGTTAAGCCAGTCGGGATTGTTGTCGTTATAGAACGAGATGGCAGGCCGGGTGTTAATCACCGTTTCATAAGGGTTGGAGGGATAGAGTTCGTAACGCCCGCTCTCTTTGAGGACCTCCACATCCTGCACCCAATAATCATAGAGGGTGGGAATCATGACCTTCGGCGACAACTCAAGCATATCGCGATTTGTGACGATGTACTCCAGGCTCTCATTCTGGAAGCGAAGCCCGGCGTCCCGCGCCCGCTCTTTACATCCTTCCATGATTTTCTTGGCATGCTGGCTGATCAATTCCATTTCAAATACGAACCTCCGGATGGTGTACGCATAGCCTGTTTCTCACCTGTTTATAGGAAAGTCCCTGCTAAGGACTGGCCCTGCCATGCCGGACAGAGAAGCTCTGTCACGATATCAGCTTCTTGATCCCCTCGATCAGACGCCCTTCCTCGCTGTCCTTGGACATCACGTCAAGACGAAGAAGATGCCGCATCGATTCCAGCAGTCCCGATCCTTTGACGTATTTTTCAACCTCGCTGCTGCCGCTGACCCCATAGCCGTTTTCAGCAATGGTGATGCCGACCCGATTCGCATAGGTGAGCATTTTCTCCAGTTCCGGCAGGGTCTCCTTGCCGGTCGTATCCCAGTCGTCGCCATCGGTGCCGTGAAAGATGTAGATATTGTAATCACGGTCAAGATTCTCAGTCTCCACAATCTTGTTGACCAGCTTGTAGGCCGCCGCCACCTGTGTTCCTCCCGCCACCCGCAGGTTGTAATAGGTGTGAAAATCCTCCACCTCCTTGGCATCGGTATCATGCAGAATAAACCGGGTCTTGACCTGGTTCTGATACTGATAGGTGAGCCAGGAGTAGATCAGCACATGCTGGGCCACCACGAGTTCCGTCGGCTTGCCGCTCATAGAGCCCGAATAATCCCGGACAAAGAAGACCACGGCCTGGGATTCGAAGTCCTTTTCCTTAGAGAGTATACGATAGACCCGGTCTTTAGGGGAAATCAGCAGGTTGTAGGAATCTACGGCGACGCCGGCCTGCACCCGTCCCAGGCCGATATTTGTCTGCAGGATACGCCTGATGGTCGCCTTTTTATCAAGAATCTGTCCGAACCCTCGATTTTTGTCCGTGAGATCATAGGTATATCGGGTAAGCGATCGTTTCTTTCCCTTATCCTTCAGGTTGGGCAACTGAAACTGCTCGGTGAGAATCCGCCCCATTTCATAGGCGTCGGATTCAATTTCGTGCCCTTCGCCGCCTCCCTGGCCGGCACCGCCCTGGCCTCCTTTTTCCTCCCGGACCGGCTGTTCTCCGATGACCTCGCCTTCCTCGCCTTCGCCCGAACCGCCTTCGCCCTCGCCTTCTCCGCTTCCGCCTTCCTCACCGGCCTGAACCTGGCCGTGATAGAGCTTTTCCTCCACCGTGGTGGGGACCACCACCACCTTGTCATCGCCGTGGCGGCCCGGCTTGATCATCTTGCCGATCCGGATCTTGCGGGGAAATCCGTCTTCCTCGCGCTGCCGGTCCCGCTCCAGCAGCTCATCTAAGGAATGGGTAGGAGCCAACGACAGAACGGCGGGACGCAGAGGCTCCTCCAGCATGGCACGATCCGTATATGCATAGATGCCGGCAGGCCGGAAATGCCCTTGGAGCCATTGATGTTCAAGTCCGTTCTGCTGCCTTGCCATATCCAGCTCAAACCGTATGAGCCGCTCCTGCTCAGGCGTCAGTCCCTTCTCCTTCAGGCTGCGATAAAGATCCAGCAGTTTCTGCATCATGGCAACGATTCTCAAAGTTCAGGATTATTCTCTCGCTTGCGCCCAGGCCCGGCCTTTCAGACCGTGGTTAGTTCTCGTCCACCTGGGTACAGAAATACTCGATGGTCTTCTGCGCGCAGGTGGTGCAGTATCCCAGTTTGTTCAGCATGGTCTCGATCATCCTGTCGTACAGCTTCTGATTCTCTTCATTGGTCCGGTTGGCAAGCGCCCCGATCAGGCTCCCGGCTCCGGCAATATCTGACTTGAGACGGACATCGGTCACGGCCTTGACCAGTTCCAGATTGTCCATGAAGTCGTAGTCGGGATCGACCGACATCTTCTGGCCGTAGATCTTGCGGATGGAGGTACGGAACGATTCTTTCTGCTCCCTGGTCTTGAGTCCCAGGCGATCCTCGATGGAATCGATATAGCGCTCGTCGATCTTTAAGGCCAGCAGTTCGCCGGTCTGGGGATTCTTGTATTTCCACATCTTGTCGGCGCCGAGATTCTCCGCGTCGATACCGATGATCATATTGACATAGTGCATCACATCCTTGCGGATGGCCAGCGGCTCGTCCATATAGGCGTTGAACATCTCCGTCATGATCCGTTCCCGGTAGAGTCCCTTGGAGGTCCGCAGATCATCCAGGAATTTGGCGCGGTCATTGACCTCGGAGACATAATCCAGGACCACCCGCTCAAGCGAGCGGAAGACGTCATAGGCGAACATGCACCGGCCCTCGTTGGTGGCCGAATTCTCAAGCATCAGCTGCATGGAGCGCCCGAGATTCCTCTGGCCGAGGCCTTTCTGGCCGAAACGCTTGGTGATATCGGGATCCTGATTCAGCGAATCGATGACCTCTGAAAGGGTTTTTATACTCTTTTCGCCTGCAACCTCGCCTGCCGCCAGCTTCATGGTCTCGATGGGGGTCAGCTTCTCGGACCGGGGAAGCCTGGTCAGGGTGGCCGCCACCGAGGCTGCATAGTTCAGATTCGGATCCTGATGCATGGTATCCCCGGTGAGCGTGGTTTTAGACTCGTTGCCGATGGCATAGGCCGTCAGCTGCTTCTGCAGTTTGTAGTTGGTATTATGCGATACATAGCAGATACGGCAGCGGTCGACGATGGGCGCCTCCTCCTTCTCCGCCAGGAAACGGTTGAACTCGGAGTTATTGCTGGTGGCGATGATCAAGGTGTCGATGGGCCATTTATAGCCGTCGATCTCGATGGTCCTGTTCTGGATGATGCCCAGATAGACCTGCACCAGGTCCTTCTTGTTCTTGTAGATCTCATCGCTGAAGTGGATTCCGCCTCCGGCAACCCGCGCCAGGGCGCCCCGGCGCAGGTCGAAACGGTAGGGGTTGTTGGTGTCGGTAATATGCAGCAGCCTCTGGATGGATTCTTCGCCCAGGAGGTCGACCGCCGACGAGGTGATCTTATCCTTGGCCGGATATTTGCCCGTCACGGTACCCAGGCTCTCGATCAGAGGCACCGGCACGATCTCGATAAACTTCAGCATCTCCTCGAGATCCCCGTCGGCCGCATTGCGGATATCATTCCAGATATAGGCCGAGCAGGCGGCAAGCGGGCGGTAATTCTCATACCATTTTTCCAGTTCCTTGTCGGAAAGACGATATTTTTTCGCCAGATAGTCCTTGGACTGGCCCACGCTTTCCTGAGCGTTCATCGCCAGGATCATCGGGTCCTCGTAGGTCTGGGACTCGGCGGTCTTGATGTGACCGTAGTTGCCGATCTTATCCAGATTGACGAACCGGAAGGTGTATTTTCTATTCTGGGGCAGGCTCAGGAAATTCCGGTACATGGAGCACAGGTATTCCACCAGGAAGGTCTTGCCGTTGCCGGGCTCGCCGACCAGAACAAAGGCCATCTCCTTGGAGGAACCGCCCTCGGAGGCATCCTTGACGAAAGAGACAAAGGAGTTGATCTCATCATACATGCCGATGATGTGCTTTTTCCCTTCCCTGAAGATCTTGAAATCGAAGGTTGTCTTGCCGTTGACCATCACCTTGTCGATATCCTTTTCAAGGATCATCCTGGTCACGCTCTGAAAAGCGTTTTCAAAAGCGCGCTCACCCTTCTTAACTTCCGTAATATGCTGATGAAGTGTCGTATTTTTACCCTGTACCATCATGCCCTCCTCCAGAAGGTGAATTGAGTTCTTCATCCTGATTTTTTTATTATCGTCACAATTACACTCCGAATTCAAGCCCTGATTGGCCTGCCGCCAAACAATTTCGCCTCTCTATTTATTCGGATTTTCTCTATCCCTCAGGTTTTTCGTTCAATGTGCCTGCTGTTGCGCCTTAGAAATTAATAGTAATCATTTGCAAATAAATGTCCTGTAAAAGTCGCATATACCCGGTAACAATTCCGGTCAATCAGAAGGTTGGGCCGCAGAAAGGAAGAAGTACCTGCCGCCGCCCCCCCCTGATACAGAAGTTTGCGGCCGGAGGGCTGAAGGGAACTGTATTTTTTTGCTAGAAACGTTTTGAGCCTCGGGCGTAATCCGAGAGGGGAACTTCCCGTCTCTTTTCCGCCCTCATGCACCAGGGGAAGGATCGGACACGGGAACCTTCCATTCGGTATCGAAGCCCAGCCCCTCCAGAATGGCTATGCCCCTCTCCATATTGATCCCGATGGAGTCAAGGCCATGGGAATCGTCGCCGGGAACGACGGCAATCCCGAGATCTAAGGCCTGCCTGAGGATCGACTCGGTGATATAGGGTTCCTGCGCCCCCTTGAGAAGCGCCCGGAGATTAAAATCCATGATGAGGCCAAGGTCCCTGATACGCTCCAGGTTTCTACGGACACGACGGGCGATCTCGGGTTTCACGAGCCGTTGCCGGTAATCGGGGTCAAACATCCTGATCAGGTCGAAATGGCCGACAACCGCTGGCCTTAGCAGCTGTATCATCTCGTACTGCTGATCAAAGTACCGGCAGTAGAGGGCGTCGGTCCCGCCTGCCGCCTCTGCAGCCGCCGCATAGTATTCCTTGGAATAATCAAAATTCATGTCGTTGACGAAATGCACCGAACCGACAATATATTCGGGACGAAAACGCTCCGTAAGCGAAGGAATGAAGGATTCGTATCCGCTGTAGGTCTCGATCTCCATGGCCACATAGATCTTGAGCTCGGCGGCGTATTTCTGCTTCAGTCTCCTGCACTCCAGCATATAGGCGGCAAACCTGTCGAACAGAACCGCAGGGGTCAGCCCCGCCTCCTTCTGATCCGGATAGAGAAGGTCGTCCCGCAAGGCAGGCACGTGCTCCGTGATGCCCACCCAGGCAAAGCCATGGTCGATATAGGCGCGGACAATTTCCTCCAGCGAGTCTGCGGCATGATGACAGAACTGCCCGCTATGGCCTCCATGCACGGACACATACGTCGGCTTTCCCATCTCGTTTTTTTCCTCCAGCTTCATCATTGGCTCAGTGCGTGAACTGACCGGCAGCGCTGATCAGATCACCCTTCTGCATTGCCCGCGGCGGCAATGCTGCAATACTTTCCATCCTCTTGCCTTCAAAAGGACGAAGGGGGAAAGAGATCCAGCAGCAGCTGATAGTAAATCTCAGCCGCAGCAAGGACCTCCGCTTCGTCGATGCATTCATCCGGCACATGGGCCTTGGCCAGGCTGCCCGGCCCCAGAAGAACAGGCTTTATCCCGTGCGCCCAAAGCAGGTTGGCATCGGAATGGCTGGGAAATGCCGCAGGCTGCCAGGGCAACTCCCGTCGGGCATAGATCTTTTGCAGGGCTTCGACCATTGCGCCTTTTCCCGGAAGGTCGTACCCATCCTGTATGGTATGAAAGCGGACCTCCACCGGATTCTTCCCCGGCGGCGGACTGCACACCACCTCCTCAAGCTCGGAACAGAAGGCCCCCGTGGGGGTGTGCGGCGGCAGGTGGAAATCAACCCACGCCTGACACCATTCCGGGACGGCAAACCCTGATTTTGAGGTCAGCAGATCCCGGATATTGTATACGGCCTCCGAACGCTGATCCATATGGTGGGTCAGCGCCAGAAGGGTCTTCAGCATTTTTTCCACCGGATTATTCCGTCCCTTTGCCAGCGAGGCGTGGCGGCGTTCGCCCTGAGAGGTCAGCTGCATCTCGATGTAGCCGTAGTGGGCGAAACAGGGCACAAGTCCAGTGGGTTCGGCGATGATGCACCAGGGAAAATGCAGATCTTCCAGCAGCCGCATGGCCCCGTCCCCGTTTTCCTCCTCCCCCACCACCAGGATCAGCGCCACCGGCAAGTCCGGCCCGGCAGTTTCCCAAAAGCAGAGACAGGCCTCGATGATGGCGGCGCAACCGCCCTTCATGTCGGCGGCCCCCAGGCCCGAGATCACGCCATCACTTCGGGAAAAGCCGAATTCTTCCAGATCATGAGCGCTGACCGTATCCACATGGCCGATCAGGGCCAGCTGGATTTCAACGCCCGGCGGGGCCACAATAAGATTATAGCGCCCGTCCGCAAGCATCTGCCGGCTGACCGGCAGCCTGCGCTTCTTGAAAAAGGCATACAGATACCCCGACAGTTCCTCTTCCTTGCCGGAAGGGCTGTAGATATCCATCATGTGCCGAAACAGCCGGAACAGTCGCCCAGGCTGGATCGGATTTTGCGGGAGAGGAATTGTGTGCATGAGTCTATCTCTTCCCCTGGCCGTTCCCCTTTTTATCCAGGGAAGACTGCTGGCGGCCGGAAAGGTTCATGGTCAGGTAGATATGCTCCTGGGGATTCGTGAAGCCCATCTTACGAAAGAACTGCAAGGCGGGCAGGTTATCCGCCTCTGTATCGACAATAAGCATACGCACGCCCTCATCGAGCATGGTCTCAAGAAAATAATTGGCGAGACGATCGGCAATGCCCTGGCGGGAAAATGCGGGGTTCACCCCCATCCAGATAAGATGGCCGTATTTCCAGGCCGATTTCGACTTGCTGATCACCGTGCCCAGAACAAATCCGGCCAGCTGATCCTCAATTTCGGCCACAAAACAAAATTCGGCATCGCTCTGATAGAGACCGACCACCTCAAATTCATCCCAGGTCCGGTACAGGTTGGGCACCGTATTGGCTGTAAAAAGCTCTTCGCCCAGATGGAAGACCGGCGCCAGGTCATCCACTTCCATGGGACGGATTTTCAATCCCGGTGTTCTTTTTTTCAATTCACTTTTCGACATGACCGACGATGATCTCCAGGCAGGAATTATAAATCCAGCAATCGACGACAAAAGTATGACGGTTGGGCGGCTTTTTCAAGCCCTATTCTCCAATCGTGACGCAGGAAGTCAATTATGCGAGCCTGTTCCTGTCCACTGCTGCCGGTTCTTCCGGATTCCGGCTGGAAATTTCTCGCGTTTATCATCCAACCTCCGCCCGCCATTGATCCCTTTCCGGATATAATCCCATTTTCAGACATAAAGGATATCTTCATTGCAATTTCACCAAAATAGTCTAAAATTAATGGAGTGTTCCCAACTTAACTGGTTCAATGGAACTTTCTCCAGGAGGATACAGCCTTGGAAACCGCAAAGAGAAAAAACGGCCCCAGGATTTCAAATGGCCAGCTGTATCAAAAAAGGAAGCATCCTCGTTTCAAGGTGGACGGTCTTTCGTGCCATATTGCTGCCGGCAATATGATTTTCGACGGGGTGGTTGAAGATATCTCCGCAGGCGGATTCAAAATGGCCAATCTGCCAAAGGTCCTTACTGTAAAAAGGCATACCTACCAGGCGGTTCTTTCAGGAAATGGCCGCCATCATCGGCTTATCGTCATTCCGTGCTGGACGGAAAAACCAGCGAACAGCCGCCTGACAAGAGTGGGATTCCGGATTATTCAGGCATCCTGGGAATGGACGGAGCATATCCTGCACACGGCCGATGGTCTTGAAGATCTGCCGTCCCATCATGCCTGAAAAACATCCTTTCCTTCCGGCCATCTCTTGCCGCCATAAGAAAAGACCTGAATTTCCTTCCATCTCCGCCAACTGATCCTGTCGTTTCCGCAGCAGGGGGAGAGAAAGCCCCTCCCCCATACGCTCCGCACCAGAAAAACTTACGACTCCATGGTCTCCATGGCATTTTTATGCTGGGCCTGGGCCACGGTTATGGCGATGATAGTGGACAGGTTCTCCATATCGCTGTTGCGCTGAACGACATTGAACGGCCTGCTGAGGCCCATGAGCAGAGGGCCGATTGCCTTAACCCCGCCCAGCCGCTCCAGAAGCTTGTAGGAGATATTTCCCGAGGTCAGGTCGGGGAATATCAGCACATTCGCATGTTTTCCCAATCGATTGAAAGGAAAGCGTTCGTTCAGGATCGTATCGACGATGGCCGTATCGGCCTGCATCTCGCCGTCGATACGGATATCCGGCCTGCGGCGTCTGACTAGCTGCATGGCTTCTGTTACCTTGTCCGCCTCCGGGTGGTGGACATTGCCGAAATTGGAAAACGACAGCATGGCCACCCGCGGCTGCATGTCGAAAAAGATCGCCATCTCGTTGGCCATTACCGCAATCTCCGCCAAGTCTTCGGCATCGGGCTGGATATTCACCGTGGCATCGGCGAAGAGCAGGGTACGGTTTTTCGAGATCATCAGGTAGAGTCCGGACACCTTGGAAACCCCCTGCCGCCGGTCAATGACCTGAAGGACGGGACGAATTGCGTTGGGATACGAATCGGCAACCCCATGCACCTGACCGTCCACCAGACCTTCGCGCACCAGCATCGCCCCGAAAACATAGGGATTCTTAAGCTGCCGCCGCACCTCATCCATCGGCCAGCCTCGACGCTGCCGCATCTGGAAAAGCCTTTCGGCAAAGGAGTCCCTATAGGGATTGCTCTCGGGATCGATAACTTCAATGCCCTCCAGCGGAATCTGCAGTCCGTCAGCTATGACTGCGATCTGCTTAAGATTTCCAAGCAGAACCGGTTTGGCGATTCCATCACGCAGGGTGTGATAGGCCGCCCGGATAACAACGGGAAGGCTCCCCTCGGGCAGGACAATGCGTTTGGGATCCTGCTGGGCCCGCATGATAATCTTGCGCAGGAGTTCCCGCTCGGGTCCGAGGGTGGCCTCCAGTTTATTCACATACACGGAATGTTCGGGCAAGGCCAGCCGCGCCACACCGCTTGCCACCGCAGCCTCGGCCACGGCAGGCACCACCGTGAGAAGCACTCGGCTGTCAAAGGGCTTGGGAATGATATAGTCGACACCGAAACGGATGGGCTTGCCCCCGTACGCCCGAAGCACCGCATCGGGGACATCCTCCCTGGCCAGCTCGGACAGGGCCCGGACGGCTGCGATCTTCATGGCCTCGTTGATGGACGTGGCGCCTACATCCAAGGCCCCGCGGAAGATATAGGGAAAACCCAGGACATTATTGACCTGATTGGGATAGTCGGATCTTCCCGTGGCAATGATCGCATCGGGCCGCGCCGCTTTAGCCTCTTCATAGCCGATCTCCGGATCCGGGTTGGCCAATGCGAAAATCATCGGCGCCGGATTCATCCGCTGCAGCAATTCCGGGGTAAAGGCGCCTTTAGCCGACAGCCCCACCAGCATATCCGCCCCCTGCACGGCATCTTCCAGTGTCCTGCAAAGGGTTTCGCCCGCGAATTCTTCCTTATAGGGATTCATCCCCTCCGGCCGGCCCTTGTAGATCACGCCCCGGGTATCCACCATCATCACGTTTTTCCGCGACACCCCAAGCAGGACATACAGCCTGGCACAGGCAATTGCCGCAGCCCCGGCCCCGTTGATCACAACGCGCAGCCCGGACAGCTTCCTGTTCGTGAGCATCGAGGCATTGATCATAGCAGCCGCAGAAATAATGGCCGTACCATGCTGGTCGTCATGAAAAACCGGAATGGACATCTCTTTTCTCAGCCGCTCTTCGATATAGAAACACTCGGGGGCCTTGATATCTTCCAGATTAATGCCGCCGAAGGTCGGCTCAAGCCGTTTGACAGTACGGATAAACTCATCGGGATCGGTGGTATCGACCTCCAGATCAAATACATCGATATTGGCAAACCGTTTAAAAAGGACAGCCTTTCCCTCCATCACAGGCTTACTGGCCAGTGCCCCGATGGAGCCCAGACCAAGCACGGCGGTCCCGTTGGAAATAACAGCGATAAGATTGGCCCTGTTGGTGTAATCGAAGGACTTGCGGGGATCCTTTTCGATTTCCAGACAGGGCACCGCTACCCCGGGGGTATAGGCAAGGCTGAGATCGGCCTGCGTCATAAAGGGCTTAGTGGGAACCACCTCAGTCTTTCCCGGCCGCGGCTCCCGATGATACCGGAGCGCCTCTTCCTCATAGTGTTTCATTTTCCTTCCTCCCTCTCCCCCTGATGATCCGGCTGACAAGTTTTGTGTTTGCCGGAAAATTGAATACTGCACGGCTTTCCCGGAAAATTCCTTTCCCTCACCGTCCCTTAATAGCGGCTTGAAACCGCTGATCGTCCAGAATTTTTGTAAGCGTCTCGGTCAACTGATCGTTAAGCATCGTCTCCAGGAAAAGGGCCTTCGGGCGGGTCAGGGACTCTTTGCTGGCCTCCCTGTTGTATTCCAGGGTAACAACATTCCCCAAATGACCGATAATGACCTGTAGCCGTGTCCTGGCCTGGGTTTCAAACAAGGTGTGCGGCCTGGTGACTTTTGCCTGCAACTCTTTAACCAGGATGGTAATGGAGATATCGGCCCGGTCGTCCATGTTCAATCCCTGCTGCCGAAGCCCCTGAACCAGACTTTCCTTGATCAGGATCTGCGGGGGGACACGGTTTGCAATCCTTTCTTCCGGTTCATTCTCTATTGCATACAGGATGATCGAGGGATCCGGGCGCTTGTCGCGGCCAATCACGATCGCATCAAGGGAAGTTGGATACAGCCCTGCCGGCTGACTGGCAATATCGACAAAAAGATCGGCCTTATCCGGCATGGTGTTGGCGCACCCGGAAAAAAGTATCGCCACACATACAACTGCCAGCCTTTTCAGAACCCTGTTCATTTTCCCGCGTTCTCCTCTGTAGCGACCCGATTTTCGGTCTCAGGCAGGCCTGACGCCGTCAAGGTCATATTGTTGATTATCTTCTTCGGCAGTTTTGCAAATCCGCTGACCAGCGACATGAAAACCGCAGCCCCATACGAAATGGACTGGATCAGCAGCACAATAATCCAGACTATCAGATCCGAGGTATCGGTTCCCTGCAGGTGGGCGACGCCAAAAGCCGCAAGCCAGAGCGCCAGCATGACCAGCCCCTCCTCCCGTGCAGATTGCAGGGCCTGCAGGACCGCATGCGCCTTCGCCTTCTTCGGCGTCCGGAAAAAAGGTTTATCCTTGGTGACAAAGCCTGACAAAATAGCCAGAGAAATGGTGTGTGACAGCGACAGGCCCGCCACAGCCGAAGCAAAGGTCTGCGTGAGGGTGGCCCCGACCCTTGTCCGGTAGAGATAGATCATCTTCCCCATCTTGAAAACGAACAGGATCAGGGGCATAAAGGATAAAATGACCAGTGGCGGGTCGATGACATGAATAAAGAGGCACATCCCGGTGGACCAGGCAAGGGCAGCTATGGTGAATATCAGGTTGATGCTGTCGGCAAGCCACGGCAGCCAGCCGGCAATAAAATGATACCGCTGTCCCTTGGTCAGGGCGGTCGCCTCCTTGCCGCGAAGGGCCCCGAGATGGCGCCGCAGGATCTGGACAGCTCCGTAGGCCCAGCGGGCCCGCTGCTTCTTGAAATCCAGGAAGGTATCTGGCATCAGCCCCTTTCCGTATGACTGCGGGATATAGGTGGCCTCATAGCCCTCTTCAAAGATTTTCAGCCCCAGCTCGGCATCTTCCGTGATGCACCAGTCCGACCAGCCGCCGACTTCCACCAGGACCGATTTCCGCACCATGGTCATGGTGCCGTGCTGGATGATGGCGTTGCGTTCGTTGCGGGTCAGCATGCCGATATAGAAAAATCCCTGATACTCGGAATAGCACATGGCCTTGAACAGATTCTCCCCGTCATCCCTGTAATCCTGAGGGGCCTGGACAATGGCGATCTTCGGGTTCTGGAACTGTGCGGCCATATCATGCAGCCAGTCGGAGGTCACCATATAGTCACTGTCGATCACAGCGATGACGGTGGCCTCTTCGGCAGTCTGCGCCAGGGCATAATTGAGCGCCCCGCCTTTGAACCCGGCCAGAGGATCGACATGGAAGAAGCGGAAGCGCGGACCCAGCTTTTCGCAGTGCGCCTGAACGGGCTGCCAGACAGCCGGGTCCTTGGTGTTGTTGTCCATGACAATCACCTCAAAGCAGGGATAGTCCAGCTTTGCCAGTGCATCCAGGGTCTCGATCATCATGTCCGGCGGTTCATTGTAGGCAGGCACATGCACAGACACCATGGGAAACTGGTCTTCCCGCAGTTTCCGGGTCACAAAAGGCCTCCGCCAGGTCGAGACCCAGGTGGCCTCCGCCCACTCGTGGGCCTCTGTGAACAGGACCACCACAACGCCGATCATGCCGATAATCATCAAAATACCGATAATGATGGACAGAACCGTCAGATATTGCCGGGAATAGCTGTAAATGACCCAGACGGCGGCAGTGGAGGAGCCGAAGGCCACGGAGGCGAGAAAGCTCCGCCCCCTGGCCCGCAGGGTCGTGGAGTCGATGAGCAGAAAGGCGAAGGTGATGATGGCTATGACCGCGGAAATAGCGGCCAGGATCCGCCATTGCGGGACCTTGACGATGGGGGAGGTGAAGGAAAATTTGGGCTGACGATCAACATTGTAGACCCCCCAATAGGCGCCGACCGCCCCCTCGGTCACCTGCTTCCACGGCTGATCGAAGGCCTCCATGACATAATAGACATACTTTTCTTCCGAGGCCCTGGCAATGAACCGGCGAAGGAATATCGCCTCGACGGATGGAGAGGCGACGGCATTGTGCAGGGTCCGCCCGTTACTGGGCCAGCCGACCTCACCTATGATGATATCCTTTCCCGGAAAGTCAACTTTGATGAGGTTGTAATGATCGACGGAGGACTCGACGGCGCGATCCGGGCTGATACCGTCCCAATAGGGAAGGAGATGGATGCAGACATAATCGACATGGTCCGTCAGTCCCTTATTGCTATGCCACTCGTCCCAGGTTTCAGCTGTGCTGACGGGCACATTGACGGCCCGGCGCACCCTGTCGAGGTAGCCTTCCAGCTGTTCGGGAGTAAGATCCCTCCTCAGAAGCGTCTCGTTGCCGACAATGACCCGGACGACATTTTTGTAATTTTCCCTGGTCACCTTTATCAAGGTCTGGATCTCCACCTCATTGGCATCGAAATTCTTGTCGAGCCAGGCTCCGACCGTCACATTCAATCCGTATTTTTGCGCGATGGCGGGAATTTTCCCCATGACCCCTTCTACCGTGTATGTCCGGATCGCATGGGTCTTGTCGGCAAGAAGCGCCATGTCGGACTCGAGTTCGGCCTCGGAAGGCATGATTTTATCGACAGCGCTCTGCCCCTCCCGGTAGGGAGAAAAACAAAAACCCTGGATGCGGGCCGGCCAGGCCGGTTCATTCTTCGGCTGGTTCAAATACGCCCAGGAACTGAAACAAATCACCGCAATGGCAATGGCAATGAGAAAATTTGCTCTGCTCATATATTTCTTTCTACACCGTCGGTCTGAACACCTGAGGTTTCAGACGTAGTATGCCGGGATGGCAGCCTTCCGGCTGCCTCTTCCGGCTGTTATGGATTCTATGCTTTGATTGATGCAACAGTGCCGCCCCTAACGTGGAGGTCTTCCGCGATTTTCTTCTGCTTATCTTCAATAGGCCAGAAAATATACTCTTATTTTCATGAATCAGCACTCTATTTTCAGGCCCTGCCCTTCCGCGGGAACAAGGAGGCGCAAGGACAGGACGGCCCGAGGGATACAGCGGAGATCAGCCTCCGGGATCAAGGGTAAAATGGAACCTCCGGACAGCAGCAATCCTGACCGTCTCCCGCTCCTTCTCCCAGCTTATCTCCTTAAATTCGACCTGCCCGGATCCGGCGATGGTCAGCATCGATGAACAACGCGTGCCGTAAGCGGGACTGACAATGAAGACCGGGGCCAGACGTCTCTCCCACTCGATCCCCACGCCGGTATCAGGGAGTTGCTCATCCGGCGGACTTTCCCGGTCCTGCAGAAGCCTCTCCAGTCCGGAAAGCAAGGCCCCTCCGCGCGTCTGCGCCAATGCCTTCAGACGGGTGATCCCGGCAGCCACTTTTGGCCAGGGCGTATCCAGCAAATGGTTGCTGAGCCCATGGATCCCCGGCGTTAAAGGTTGAGACCAGGGTCCGTGATTAGACGCATAATACAGACCGCTCCTGTCCCCGACCAGCAGATTAAAACCCATGAACGTATGGGATCTTTCTCCGATCTTCTGCAAATATTCGCGTGGAGGAATCTGCCCCTTCAGAAACCCTGCGACCAGATCGCCCCGGGATGGGGCCGACTCCCTGCCTTCCTCACGGCTCCTGAAATTGGTTATCGCAGCAAACCTGCCGCCTCGGGTAATCCCCATCCACGTCCCCATCTGCCTGAGATCACGGCCTGCCAGGATCTGGGGATGGTCCTCCCAGAAATCAAGCGTGGCCGTGGGGCGTTCATAGAATTCATCCCTGTTGGCGGCAACGATCAGCGGATAGTCAGGATGGGCCTTATAGGCAAGCAGGATCAGGCACATACCCGACCGTATTCTTCAAACCCCATGCTCTCTCCCTGGCCCTGGGTTTATCTGACAATGACAACGGAAGAAATAGACATTTTTATTCATGCAGTGAAGGGTGTTCCTGCAAATCGTCCTGTACGGTAAGAGATGTTTTCGGCGCACTGCAGTCAAATTGAAACCCGCCTCCGGCAAAGAGATCCAGACAGGCATCAACCGCATCGCCATCATAGAGAATCCCCCTTTTCTCTCTCAGTTCAGCCAGGGCCGACTCGATCCCCTGCGCCGGCCGATAGGGCCGAAACGAGCTCTTCGCCTCGGTAACATCGGCGACGGCAAGGATCCTGGCCTCGACAAGTATCTCGTTGTCCCGCAGGCCCAGAGGGTACCCGGAACCGTTCATCCGCTCGTGATGCTGATGGACCATCCGGGCGCAGGGCCAGGGGAAGGGAATGTTCTTCAGAATCTCAAAACCTATCTGAGCATGGATCTTGAGGACATCCATCTCGGCTGCCAGGAGTTTGCCGGTCCTGTTGAGGATGGACACCGGGACCCGGATTTTCCCCACATCATGGAGAAGCCCGGCGATGCGGATTCCCTCGATCATCCGGGGAGACAGCCCCATCCGGGCGGCTATGGCGCAGGCAAGGCGGGCCACCCGCTGCTGATGCCCGGCGGTATATGGATCCCGGATCTCCACCATCAATGCCATGCTGCTGATAATACCCTGAAGCATCTCCTGAATCTCAAGGGTCTTTCTCTCCACCATCCTCTCCAGGACCGAATTCTGTGACCGCAGCTGGATCTTCATATCCTCCAGGGCAATATGCGCCTGGACCCTGGCTTTGACCTCGGCGGTATGAAAGGGTTTGGTGATATAATCAACGGCACCCAGTTCGAACCCTTTGGTCTTATTGACTGTTTCGGTCATTCCTGAGATGAATATCAAGGGAATTGCGCTGGTGTCAGGGTCCTCCTTGAGCCGGGCGCAAACCTCATAGCCGTCCATTTCCGGCATCATGATATCCAGAAGAATCAGGTCAGGATGATGCTTTGCCGCATATTCCAAGGCGTTTGCGCCCCTCTTGGCAATACCGAGCCGATAGTCTTCCTTCAGGGTATTGACCAGAAGATCTATATTTGTTGCATTGTCATCGACGATCAATACCAGCGGTCTGGTTCCGTTCATTGACTCTTCTCCACAGGATTGCAGATCTGCTGAATTGAAGCGGCGCAAAATCCACAATTTAACGCAGCATGCTGCCTGAGGGCTCCCTTTATAACGCTTTGACATTATAGCAAATGCCTTGTTTCGTGCATAAGCCCTGTATACCCTGTGCCATTGAACCTTGATCGCGACAGCGATCACATCCAGCATTCACAATATAATGCCAATAAAATCGAATGTACAGCGCGTTCTATCCCGACAGACAATGGACAGACAAAGCCAGGTTGAATATTCATATCAGGTATGGTGGCTAAAAGCTGAAATCAAGATCGCCGCTGGCATCGCCGCAAGATCACCAGAAATGCATCAAGAACGCGACGTGGAAAAGAGACATATTCTACTGCAATTTTAATTTTTTATGGTACATATGTTGTGAAGTATGTGGACTTTTGAACGTCTTCGCCCAAGGTCATCTGATCTGAAGCCATCTTTCCGTATAACTCTCCTTTCATGGTGCTGTATAGATCTGCAGAATAACTTGTTAGGCGTATCGGGGATATTGACTTGTGTTGGCTAACGAAAATGTAAGACGATTTTATATGCAAGATATCAAGTGAAAAAAACAAGCGAAAGTTGAAAACGCGTATCCCCAAACGTAATTTCAATTCTTTTGATTTAACGTCTAAGCAGCCATCAACAAATTGAGAGGTCATGTGAGAGCTCGTAGATTTGAATTTCTATTGACGATAGTCGGTTCGATGGTGTTGCTGCAGTCTTCCTTTTTTCTCGACAGAGTTTGGGGTGAAGAAGAAAATAACCCGCTTAGTATTTATAACGATGGAAATAAGAGCTATCTGAAAGCGACAATCGAGGTTGATTTTGCTGCTTTTGACCAAAAAGATTCTTGGTTTGGAAACAGTAAAGGAATGTTGCACGGTGGAGTAACAAATTTTTGGTGGGAATCACTTGTCCGGCCTGGTATCGAAGGCATCTATACCTTGAATCAAAATTCAGAAAAATTATATGGCCGTTTTGATGTGGTACAGGCAAATACCGGAGCTGGACTTGATGCAGATGGTACGAATCAGGGCCTTGGCGCGGTCAGTTATCTAAGTGTTGACCATGCCTATGCCGGTTGGCGCTCAGGCAACCTGTTCAGCGCGTTTGGAGAAGACTTTCTTGATATTTCCTTTGGGAGACAATCGTATTTAGCCGGAACTGGTATGCTTTTTGACAGTGAAGGAAGTTCAGGATATAACAAGGCTGCATGGTTTCTTGGCGGACGAACTAGCGCTGAATACGCGGGTATCATTCGTATAAAGTCAGGCGGATGGGCGGGCGATCTTTTTTACCTGGAGCCAGACGAGTTGAAAGAAACAAATACAAAGGCAGGAGGTACGACTCTAGATTACAACTTCGACAATAAGATCGGCAATGTCGGAGGAGGATTTTACGCTATCGACTCCGCTGATCCAGATCATCCTACCCGAGATGGCATGAAGGTCTATGATGTTCGAGCAGATGTCAAACCGTTCGAAATGTACGGAGGGCCTTCCATTTTAAAACCGTTACGGTTTGAAGGTGAATATGCCTATGAAGATCAACCAAAAAATTCTTATGGAGAAGGAGAAGGTTGGTATGTTGCTACGACATACCAATTTGACAATATTCCATGGACTCCGAGCCTAACGTACCGCTATGCAAGCTTTAATGAAAATTTTGATCCGCTGTTTTACGCGGCTACTGATTGGTGTTCCTGGTTTCAAGGGAAAATTATCGGCGAATACGTGCTAGGAAACAGCAATTTAGATAGATTAACCTCAAAAACAGTTAATAGTTTGATATTATTGATGTAAATATCTGTATATATGGTATAATGTGCAAGAAATACTACAAAAACCCTTA